>OLWN01000648.1_pt1 | contig 15360 bp, 26 predicted proteins | sample 1644151 | NCBI WGS metagenome assembly OLWN01 (sample SAMEA103958121, study PRJEB25191) | human gut metagenome
TGTGCTTAGTTCTCCGAGAAAGTATATCTGCTTCTGATGGAGGGCGAGATGGGAAAGAGAAAACATAAAGCTCCGCAAATGCCAGCTTGGTTTTGGTACGGCATTGTAGACGGCTGCTGGTGCTGCAAAAATCGCCATAACTGCAACCAGTGTAAAGAAGTCCGTAAATACCGCAAGCAGCATTTCCCACCCAAAGAAAAAAGTAGGCATGGCAAAGCCGATCATGATGATCGAGGAGAATAACCATGAGAGCAACAAAGCAATTCAATAACGTAGACACCCAGAGCAAAATTGCAATCAATACTGACGAGCTTCAGGCCATGTTGAGTTGTGGCCGGTATTCTGCCGTACAGATTGGCGAGGCTGCTGAGGCTCGTATCCAGATCGGGAAGCGAATCTTCTGGAATGTCGAAAAGATCAAAAGCTACATCAACTCTATTTCTGTATAGGAGACTGCCGTATGAACACTTACCTGACCATCATGGTGACGGTCTTAGTTCTTACTCAGATTGTCCGTATCGTTCAAAACACCATCCAGCTTCGCCGGCAGTATAAGCTGTTTCAGGCTCAACTCGGGCAGCTGGATGACATCACCCAAGAGGATCTTGATATGCAACGCAGGGCATATCGTTTGATTGTGGACTACTTAGAACGCCATGAAAAGTAATACCGTTTGGAGAACCATTTTCTTCTGTATCAAACGGAAGCATCCAGACTGGAGTAACACAGGAGGAGCTGTTCGAGGTTAAGGCAGACTTGCCATACCTATGTGAGATTGAGAAGTTCTGTTTTAACTGTGGAGCAAGAATGGTAAAGGAGATCGAAAAGCAATGACCAAAAAAGAAGCCATTCATTTCCTCTATCAAATTGCCGATGAGATACAGTCATTTCTTGACAAAACCTCGTCCTCCAAAAGGCAATGGACTTCTCACAAACGCCTCGAAGCATTAAGTATGGCAATTTCCGCCTTATACGATCTGTCCCAAGCCGAAGAAGACAGTAGGCTAATCATCCCGCCTTGTAAAGTAGGAGATACGGTATGGGTTATCACTGGCACAACAATAAAACTCTGTACCGTAGATCGCATTCATATTTTGGGAAACGGGCAAATGCAAATAAGGGCGAAATACTTTGTCACAGATAATATCTACCTGTATCCCGATATGTTTGGGAAAACTGTGTTTCTAACTTGCGCCGAAGCGGAAGCTGCCATAGAAGCACGGAAAGGAGACAAAGAGTAAGATGAACTTTAAGCAGTTTGTCCGGTGGATGTTGGTTTGCTTTGTTCAAACTCATATCAGACATTGCCAGGAATGCCTTGGCAGTAATGGGCACTGCCAAGAGTGTAACGACTGGCACCATTTGTTCCGCAGAGACTGGCAACGGACGTATTGGAGAAGGAGGTTCTGACCATGAGCAATAACGCGAACTGCATCACTTGTAGGCACAAAAAGGACTTCTTAGTTCCGTGCGATTGGTTGAAAAACCAAAGAGCCGTGATTATGCCGCCCTGCCCAAGATATGAGTCCGAAGAGGAGGATACCGATGCCCGAACCAAACTTGAAACCATTGCCTTGCCCATTTTGCGGCAGCACAAAGCTGAAAGTCGACCAGAAAACAAGCAGCAATACGAAGTGGAATCCCGAAACAGGGCGATGCGATAAACTGGTCGTAGTTACAGTTCGTTGTAACAAATGCCACACGAGAGGCCCGACAGTCTCTATGTACGCAGGGTGGTATGATCGGCCTGTCCAGACTTTGAATAATGCTGCTATCGAAGCCTGGAATCAGCGTATCGAAAAAGAGGTGGCTAACGATACCATTTGTTGTTGATAGCATAAAAAAAGAGCGTAGGTGAAAACCCTACGCTCTTATAGCTTTAGATTTCTTCGCCATTATCATTTCTGAGAAATCTTCCTTCAAAATGACAGTCCAGCGCATTGGCGATCTCTGCTAATTCCTTCTCACTGAAATTATCACGTCTAAATTTACCACTAAGATTTTGAGAAGTACAGTTAAGCCGCGACGCTAATTCTTTCAAAGTCATGTTACGCTTGATAAGTGCAATTTTGATTTTCTCGGCCATTGCCATACTAACACCTCACAATCTTTGCTAAATCATTATAAATTGCTAAAGCACAAAAATCAATAGACAGTTTTCAAAGTAACCTATTAGCGATTTTATCGCTTGACTTTAGAAACCCCTCAAGATATTATGTAACTGTAGACTTACCATCGAAACAAAGGAGGATGATAAGTATGGCTGGCTTAAAACGAACAGACAACAAAGGCCGTATCTTAAAAGACGGCGAAACCCAAAGGAAAGACGGTACCTACCGTTTTACTTACACCGACGCAGATGGTGTTCGGCATGACGTGTATAGCAAACGGCTGGTTCCAACTGACCGCCTCCCTCCGGGCTGCAAAGACGATCTCTGCCTTAGAGAAAAAGAACGAAAGATCAACCGCGATCTGGAAGACGGCATCAAGGCCGCAGTCGAAAACAAGGCTACGCTCAATGATCTGTTCGAGCTGTATATGGCAAACAAGCCCGAGCTGAAAGATACCACTCGTAGCAATTACCTCTATATGTATAACAAGTATGTGAGGAACGATATTGGCAAGAAAAAGATAGCCAGTATCAAATATTCAGATGTCAAGGCTTTCTATAACAAGCTCATCAAAGAGAAGGGATTCAAGCCTAACTCTATGGAAATTATTCACACCATCATCCACCCCATATTTACTCTGGCCGTCCGTGATAATTACATCCGTATCAACCCGGCTACCGGAGCGATGGCGGAAATCAAAAAGAGCCACAACTGGGAGAAGCCAAAGCGTCACGCGCTGACCATCGCAGAGCAGACGGCATTTATTGACTATATGAGAAATCACAAGGTTTATAATCATTGGCTCCCCTTGTTCACTGTCTTGCTTGGTACTGGATGCCGTATCGGTGAAGCCATTGGTCTGCGCTGGGAAGACTGCGACTTTGACGAAGGAATCATCAGTATCAACCACAATATGGTCTACCGAAAGTATGAGGAAGACGAAAAGACACGTTTCCATATCGTAACACCAAAAACAAGCGCCGGCGTCCGTATTGTGCCTATGTTATCAGAGGTCAAAGCCGCTCTGCAGGCAGAATGGGAAACACAAAAGATAGTCGGGTTCAATGAGTCCGTTGTTGACGGGTATACTGGCTTCATCTTCCAAAATCGCTACGGCGATCCTCTCTCTCCTCATAGTGTCAACCGAGCTATTGACCGTATTTGTGCCGCCTACATCGAAGATGAAACGGTGCTGGCCGATCAAGAGGGGCGAGATCCTGTATTGATTCGTCACTTTTCTGCTCATAATCTGCGTCATACTTTCTGTACGCGGTTTTGTGAGAACGAGCGAAATATTAAAGTCATTCAGGAAATCATGGGTCATGCTGATATTGAAACTACCATGAACATCTATGCCGAAGCTACGAAGGAAAAGAAGAAAGAATCTTTCTCCAACCTCGAAGGAAAAATCAAGATCTCTTGAGGAGGATTTCAATGGGAAAGCTGATAGATCTTACCGACCGCACATTCGATATGCTGACCGTTATAAAAAGGGTTGAGGACAGAAAACCAGGCCGTCCTATGTGGTTGTGCCAGTGTGAGTGCGGCAATACCGTTGTCGTGTCCTCTACAAATCTGCTACGAACCAATAGTACAAAATCATGCGGCTGTCTTCGGCATACTTCCTCTCCCACCCTCATTGATTTGAGGGGCAAAACATTTGGCAAGCTGAAAGTAATAGAGAAAGACCCAGACTCAAAACCAGGTAAAGCGAAATGGATCTGCGAATGCAAATGCGGAAACATCGTGTCTGTCCTCTCCGATAGTCTCCGCAATGGGAAAACCAGATCCTGCGGTTGCGCCCGATCTCAGATCAAGCATGACCTTACAAATCAGACGTTCGGTTTTCTTAACGTAATCGAGCCGGTAAAAAACGAGAGGATCAAAGGTAATGAAACTCGCTGGAAATGCCTCTGCCAGAATTGTGGACGCACCGTTGAGGTTAGCAGCTATTGGTTGAGGCATAGCGATCCCTATGGACACTGTAAATGTACCAGATTTAACAAACCTTTGTAAAAGCCATCTACAGCCCCTCTGAGCGCTTCAAATCTTAAAGGTGAAACTTACCCTCGAACAATTTAATCGCCGCTCCTGCGTTGCCCAGCGGCTCCGCTGGCAAAAAAATAGGGTACAGAAATCCATTGTGGAAATCTGTACCCTATCTTAATTCTCTTATCAAAAAAACAGGGAGTCAGCCCGTAGGCCAACCCCCTGGTAAAAGAACCAACATTCGGTTAGTCGCAACTTTGTCAATATAGATACTTCACAAGATCATCAGAAAGAAAATCTTTGATAACCAATGGAGGCTTTTTATCTTTATCAGCGTATGTCATTGTAGAATACTTGTCCACAGAAGCATCCTTAGAAAAGATAAAATCAATGAACTCCGCGTCAGCGCTACTCTCAATCGCTTTATCCTTCACGCGCAATGTTCTGGGTAAAAACCAATCGTTTATCTTATTTCCTTCCAAATCAAGATTCTCAGACAAACCAATCGTAAAATCTAAATTGGTTACACCGATTTTGTAAGTAAGGGTGACAGTCTTCATATCTTTTACAACGCATACAACATTATTTGTCAGTGCGGGCAACATCGTCAAGCACGGAAGTTTTCTCTTCGCACCTCTGTATGTATGCTCCCTGTCATAGAAGATCTGACCAGCAGACAGCATTGAACTTTTTGCTTTGTCATAAAATTCTTGAGCACTGATAGAAGAATTTACGCCAGTCAAGTGCCTGAAGCGATCTGTCGGAAAAACTACTTCAAAGTAAGATTCTCCATACACATATAAGAAAACTCTACCAGCGAGTTTGTCCCGATACACTTCTGAGGCAGTTATGATTTGCTTGCGGATCTGTTCGTCCTTGATATTTTTTGTATCCATATCTCTGCCTCTTTCGACAAACATGATCATAGAAAAGGAGGAATAGCGTTGGCTATTCCTCCTTAGCTGCTTGAGTAGAGAGTTTTCTGCTGGTTGTCAGCCGCGACGCCCAGTTAAAGCGTCTATTGGTGCGGAAATAATTAAGTCCCCCGCATGGACTACAGCAGTTAATTCCCGCTGCCGGACGCGACACCCAGTTAAGATGTCATTCGGCGTGGGTTTTTATCCTGTCCCACTCCCAGCACAACTTTTTACGGTGCTCTCACACCGGAAACATTACTGTTTCTATTATCATTATAGGCGGATTTCTCTGTTTTGTCAACAGGAAACTTCATCCACATAATGCGCCATTTTTTGACCCCCACCGGGGTAAAACCGTGGTATGTTCGGCAAATGTGGTAAAGCTGTGGTAAAATGAAAATCGCTTCTCAAATACTACAACTTTTCACTCTTAAAACAGGCGTTTTTCCTTGTTTTTAACCAATTTCAGAACATTTTTCAAGTATTACTCTCCAAGCGGCTTCATTGTCGGGACGAAAGCAGACATCATTCACTTGATGTGCTGTGACCTCATATTTTTTACTACCGCAGCAATTTTAGTGCTTTTGGGGTCGCTCGCAAGTCTTCGAATAATATCGAATTTGATTGCGATTACTGTATAAATTGGTGTAAATGGTGTAAGCACTTTATCCCGAAACGAATAAACCGCTAAAAATCAGTTCGCTTTATTATACTCATTTTTAAAGTACGAGTCAAGACCTTCAAATTCAGACCTCCTTAGCTCCTTCGTGACATCGGTATAAATGTTAAGAGTGGTAGAAATATCTTTGTGTCCAAGTGTATCCTGAATAACCTTTACATTCACACCTGCCTCACACATTCTTGTCGTGAATGTATGCCTTAATGAATGGCAGCTAAAATGAGGAAGCAAAATCTTTGCATTTTCATCTTTCAGGAGCTGTTCATCATTGCAGTCACGGATAATACGGCGGATAGCTTTGTTAAGGGTTGCCTGATGTTGCGGCTGTCCAAATCGATTCAGAAATATAAAATCAGTATATCCGTCCACAATAGCTTCGCAATGAATATCAAGCAACTCCTGTCTTTCCTTTTCCATAAGGAATGCTTCTTTGACGAAATCCAACATCGGAACTTGGCGTTTGCCAGCCGGAGTTTTCGTAGTATTGATGTTAAAATAGCAACCACGCTTACTTCCCTCGGTACGGTGGTCATAGTAAACCAGTGTGTGGTTCACATCAATGATACCTTCTTCCAAATCAATGTCGCACCATCTTAGACCCGTCGCTTCTCCAACACGAAGCCCTGTTCCAATCAACACTGCAAAAATCGGATACCACAAACTTGCAGACGGTGTATTCTTCAGATAACTCAAGAGTAGTTCCTGTTCCGGTCTCGTTAAGGCTCTGCGTTTCTCAGTTTGAAAACAATGGGACTGCTTTAACTCTTTCAGCACATTATTGGAAGGATTGTTTCTGAGATAATCATCATCAACTGCCATATCTAATATCTGATGAAGAACCGTATGGATATTATCAATGGTCGCCGGTTTCAAATGGCGTTCATCTGCAAGGTAGTTGTAAAACCTCTTAATATCCGATTTTTTCAAAGAAGAAACGGTCTTTGAGCCAATCTGTTGGCGGACGAAAGTCTCATACATATATTTATAGTTTTCGAAGGTGTTGTTTTTCAGACCACGCTTCAAATCTTTCCAAAGCTCATACATATCATTGAGGGTAGTATATCGAGCTTCTGCCTTTATGCCGTCTTTTTTATCTTTTTCAATCTGCTCCTCTTTGTAACGAAGTTCGTCAAGAGTCTTGGCATATACATAACGCCTTTTTCGGTTGGCATCCGTCCAACAATAATGATATGTACCGTCTGCTCGCTGTGATTCGCCTGTGCGAAGAACAACTCTTGATTTATCTCGTCTTTTTGTCTTTGCCATTATCTTTTCCTCCTATACCTTTTCTGATTTATCCATATAAGCGTCGAACTTTTCTCTGACTATCAAAATCTGTGTCCCATTTGCAATAGCAAACGGACAGCCCTTTTTCATTGTCATACTTCTTAATCTTGCAATTCCAATCCCGGAATATGCCGCAGCTTCATCACAGGTTAGAACTTTGCGTTCCCATATCGGCAAATCGCTTTTTCTGTTCTCAAGTTCTTTTCTGTAAGCAGCGATTTCCTTTCCTTCTACTTTTATCATTAGTAACCTCCTAAATCGAATATAGATTTTCGAGATATTTCTCGAAACGAACACGCTTTATCATTGTTCTTCGACCTACTCTCAGGGCAAAATTACAATCTTTCTGCTTTATTAGAGAGTATATCGTTTCTCTCCCAAGACCTGTATAAGCACAAGTCTCCTGTACAGATAAATTCTGCCTGTGCCATAGAGGTACTTCTGAACTCCTGCTTTTGAAACGCTCTGCCATTTCGCTATTGTCCATTACTAACACCTCCCATCATATTGAGTAGCATTTTTCAATGTACTCATCGAAAACCCTTCTTTTAATCATTCGGCGGTTGCCAATCCATAAAACGAAAGGACAATCTTCAGGGTTTGTCAATTCATAAAGTTTATCTCTCCCTATCCCCGTGTAAGCAACAGCTTCCTCTATTGATAAGAATGGTTTTCTGTAAAGCGGAATATCATATTTTTCTTTACTTTTTCTTTCGGGCATTGTATCGACCTCCTTAATTTTTCTGTCTAAAAGGATACAGAAAAAATGGCGATGAGCCAATGATGCGAAGTAACTCATCGCACACTTGACTTTTGAGCTAAATTGAGTATTGCCTTTCAAGATACTCAACAAATGGCTTTCTTTTGATTACTCTCCTTGTGCCAACCCAAAGAACAAACGGACAATCTTCTGTATCTGTCATTTCATATAGTTTTCCTGTCCCTATTCCTGAATAAGCCGACGCTTCCGCAATGGAAATGGTTGGTCTGTGCCACATAGGAATATCATATTTGTCTTTATTTCTCACTCGCTTACTCATTCCTGCACCCCTTTCCTTTGACCGAGGTGCGTTTGTCATAAACGATATAATCCCAACCGCTGTTATTGCACTTATCGCAGTGGTCTTTGCTTTTCGCAAACGGGTCAAGACGCCTGACAACATAATTCGGGTCGTGGATATAGTCGCTCAGGCACTTGGGACATAAGCAGCGAACATCTCCGGTTCTGTCTGTGTTGTAAATCCATAAACCGAAAGTCTTTTTAAGAGCTGCGTTAATATGCTTCCAAAGCCTTTCATCGTTTACCGAACCAATGTAGTCTGTTAGTTCGTCCTTATTGACGGTTTGTATCTGTTCAAGAAGAACCATTGACGGCTTCTTCAGACCGAAGTCCTCACCCAAAATGATGTGTGAAGGAAGATACTTCTTTTTCATCACAGCCGTAACAGCCGCAACAATAATTGTCGGAGCATTGGCATTAAAATTGTCTGCCTGAATTACCATTACTGGTCTCTCTCCCGACTGGACAGACCCCTCTCTTTTTCCAAAATCGTAGTAGAATAAATCTCCACGCTGAATTTCTTTTCTCTGCATATATGTATAACCTCTCTGTTCATTTAGTCTTGAAAGTGCATTTCGTATCCGGATTTGAAATAACCCCTTCACTCATTTGGACAAAGGGGGTCAAAATGCACACCCAAAATCAGAGGTTTTCATAAAATTTCTTGAAATTTTTTCTTGCGGCGGCAATCGACTTATCTACAACGCTGTAATATACGCCTTCTTCCTTTGCGATTTTTCTTGAACTCATACCTAACAGAATTGCTTTTATCAGTCGTTCTCTCTGAACCGGTTTCAGCATTTCCAATACCTTTCTGACTTTTGCAATTTCTAACTGGCGAAGCTGTTCCTTTTCTTCCTCAATCCGTTCTTCCTCCGCTTGCTCAAACGGGTCAACAAACGGAGTAATCAGTTCCCGGTGGAACTGTTCAGAGATGTCATCTTCATATCCGTACACATCGATTGTTCTTTTTGCTCGCTTTTCGTACTTATCGTTGTTTCTGTATGACTCGTCAATCACTTCGCCCTGAGCCATAGAAAGCAGAATGAACGGAGTGTACCGACGGATAACATCAGGGTATTTAACCCACAATTCTTCTTCCGCCAGTTCTGTTACAATCGCCCATTTCTCCGTGCCGGTATAACCGTGGTATTCATACCGAAGATTGATGAGCTTGCAGTCGTTCGCAAATAATAATTCCTGTTGTTCTAATGTAAGTTTTGTCATTGTCGTAATCTCCTTGAATTTGAATTTTTGAATTTGGTTGAAATCAAAAATTCGGAGATTACGGATACTTGGCGATATATGCCAGCCACTTATATGTCACGGTCTTGCTCCTTTCGGGAGCGACAAAAAAAGCCGGACACCAAGAACATTAGGATATTTCTATCCCGTAATTCTCAGCGTCCGGCAATTTGATGACTCAGGAGCTTTCGCTCAAGGACTCGTGGCTCGGTACATCTGCCCGATATTTAATTGTTCGCTCTGTTATTGCTTCTTGCTAATCTGTACTTGACCGTTCCTTTGCGGAGGGACAGGTCAACCTCTACTACTCTGTGGCAGTTCGGGCATTTCAGTTCAATCACGCCTGTGGTCATTGTTACTTTGTCGAAAATACGCCAGCCACAGTTTTTGCACCTTACAATTATCTTTTGTTCCAACGATTTCATAGCTCGCTCACCTCCGGATAAACCGTAACCAAATCAAAAGGATTATCAAGATACTCCTTTTTCAAAAGTCCGAGCTGTTTCATTCGTATAGCAAGAGCCTTTTTGGAACACCCCAAGAAATCGGCAAGTGCGTCAAACCTTTTATATACGCCCGGAAAGTATATCTTATTCAGACACTCAATCTTTTCTCCGAGACTGAACAGATACATTCCTTGCTTTATAAGGTTTTCAGGAAGAAGGATAGCAGCTCCAAGCGTATTTGCCTGCCATTCCTCCCAATCGGATATTGGCTTATTCCTCTCGGAATTTGCCTTGTAATAATGTACTCCGGCAGACTTCTGTGTCACGCCGTAATCATTCGGGAACAACATCTTAAATATCTGATGGCTGCCCTCGTGCATTAAGGTGAAGTTCTTTCTGCCTTTCAGCTTGCTGTCAAAATTCAAGTCCTTTTCCACGAGAACGGTTTTGCCGTCCAAAAAGAAAAAGGCTTCGTTATCATCATCTTCAAATACCTGTACACCCATTTCCGTAAATGAGGTCATTCCAAGAATACTCCCGTCATAGGATAGGTGCTGGTATTCGACATTCAAACCGAGAACCTTCTCCAAGAGAAGCTCCGGGTCAATTCTGTATATTTGTGTGTTACGGACATCGGGAAGTGCCATATATGCCTGAACATACTTGTCGGCAATCGCTTCGATGTCAAATCTCGATAAATGTTTCAAGTTACAAAACCTCCTACCATTAGGATTTTGCTTCTACAAACCACTTTCCGTTTTCTTCGTCGAACAGAAATGTGGGCTTGCCGCAAATCTGTACCGTGTAGCGGATACCGGTTCCTCCTACTTTTGTGGAAGCCGCACGGCATTTCTGAATTACACGGTCAATCTCATATTTTTCATCATTCTCAAACTTGATGAAATTCGGACGAGCCGTTCCATCAGGTCTGTGTGTTACATTTACTTCAACATAAACTTTTCTTCTATCGGATTCCATTTTTATACCTCGTAATTTCTCAAAGTCAAAACTAATCTTCCCAAGTGCTTGTATCCGTCGATGTTCTTATCCGACACCCTGTACTTGGGTCGGTCATCTCCGGCAGTATTGATGTAACAGGAAAGCCTTCCTTTCTTAAAGCGTTTTTTCCGGTCAAAGAAAAGGAACATTCCCTCATATATCCCGTAGTCGGTAAAATGGTTTCCGCCGTCCGCACGGAAGATAACAATATCTTCGCTGCACCCCTGCAAAAAGCAGTCGGGTATCGTAACATAAGCCGTAACCTCTTTTTCGTCAATCACATTAAGCCCTCCTTAACCAACCATACCTGTCGGCATAGTGATTTCGGCTTTTTCCGGTGGTAGCCGCAGGTTCTGACACAGAACCCCATTCCTTATGCTGTCCTTTCCGAAACGCCGTCTGATTTCTTCAACACACTTTTCCATTCGCTCCAGTTTGTCCTGCTTGGCAGCGTCCATAAACATATCAATTTGACGGGGCGTGTCTTGTGGAACAAGATTTATGGCTTGTACCGTCACAGAACGGATAGGGTTATTCCACCCATATCTTTTTTCAAACAACTGAAAAGCGGTCTTTGCAATAATCATCGGAGACTGTGTAGGAAGTGCAATCTTCGTCTGCCATTGCCTTGTATTGAGCGTGTTGTCTCTAATATGTATTGCGACACCTTCTGCACTCAGTCCGTGAACACGGAGCTTGTGTCCGATGTCTTGGGTCAATTCGAGAAACACGGGCCACACCTGTTCCGGTTTCTCTAAATCTGCTACTGTTGTTATACCGTGTCCTACACTTTTTATAGGGGAAACGAAGTCTTTCTTGGCAACAAAGGAAAGGTCGCTGCCGTTGGCATAGTTCCATAAAACTACTCCGTTCTTTCCTAATCTTCTGCGTAAGAACTCAGGGTCGGTATTCGCTAAATCCCCGATGGTACGAATACAATAGCTGTCAAGCACTCGCTGTGTTGCCCGTCCTACACCGAGCAAGTCAGCGGCAGGAAGTCCCCAAATCTTTTCTTTGAATGTGTCCTTTGGTATTACGGTTACTGCATCCGGTTTCTTCATATCCGAGCCGAGCTTCGCAAATATCTTATTAAAGGAAACACCCACAGAAATCGTCAAGCCAAGTTCAAACTTCATCGTTTCACGAATTTCATTTGCCACCTTTTCCGGCGAACCGAAAAGGCTCTCTGTCCCGCTAATATCCAGCCAACATTCGTCCATACCATACGGTTCAACTTGGTCGGTATATCGCTCATAAACGTTTCTCGCAAGCTTTGAGTATTTGATATACTCCTCATAATGGGGCGGTACTACAACCAAGTCCTTGCACTTCTGTTTAGCCTGCCATACTGCGTCCCCGGTTTTCACATCAAAAGCCTTTGCTTTGTAGTTCTTAGCAAGCACGATACCGTGTCGTTCCTCAACAGAGCCGCAGACAGCAATCGGATATTTCTTTAATGCGGGGTCGAGCATACATTCGACGCTGGCATAGAAGTTGTTCATATCACAATGAAGTATGCTTCGTAACATTTTTTGAACCCCCCTTGACATTTTGGGAAGTTTAGTGTAAACTATGAGTAGTTCAACTTCCTGTTTCTTATTATACGCAGTTTAAGTGTACTTGTCAAGAGTAAATGAGAAGTTAAACTGTAAATATTCTTTTAAGGAGTGAAATCAAAGATGACATTCGGTGAAAAAGTCAAAGCTGAGAGGACTAAACTCGGTCTTAATCAGGATGAATTGGCTGAAAAAATAGGCGTAACCCGACGTGTAATTTGTTCTTATGAAAATGATAAATCCCGTCCGAGAGGAACGGAAAGATACAAGAAGCTGGCAGAAGCATTAAATGTAAATGTGAATTATCTGCTGTCTGAGGATGACGCTTTCATCGCCGATGTAGAGGATAAATACGGACGCAGAGGGGCAAGACAGGCTCAGGAGTTGCTTGCAGAAGTTACCGGTCTGTTTGCCGGCGGCGAAATGGCTGACGAGGATATGCGTGAAATGGTTGACGCTATTCAGGAAGCATATCTTATTGCAAAGAAGAACAATAAAAAATACACCCCGAAGAAATACCGCAAAGACGAGTAATCCTCAAAGTAAACTAAGTCCAATATATGGGACACATAATAGTTTATAATTTATTATAGGGTAAATATCCGATATACTATAATATGGGAGGTGAGCCGGATTGGGGTATTACACTACGGCTGAGATTGTGAAAATCGTCAACAAGCTCATTGACCGCTGCGGCACTCGTGACCCATATAAGGTCGCAAAAGAGCTTGGTATCAATATCATCTACCGGAATTTTGACAAGCAGCGTGGAGCATACAAGGTTATTCTGAAGAACCGCTTTGTTTTTCTTAAAAACGGTATGCACCCGGTCGTGGAACAGATAGTGCTATGGCACGAAATCGGACACGATGTTCTCCACAGGAAAGAAGCGGTTGCTGTCGGCGGGTTCAAAGAGTTCAATATCTTTGAAATGCGGGAGAACCGTATGGAGTATGAAGCAAACATCTTTGCTTCTCAGGCTTCGCTTCCGGACGACACTATTTTGGAATACATTGAAAACGGCTATGACATTCAGCAGATTGCACGTGCAATGAGTTCCGACATAAACCTGATTGCTCTGAAAGTAGATACGCTGATTGCACAAGGCTATCAACTTCGCAAACAGGAACACCAAAACGATTTTCTTAAATACAGTAAAAAAATATAGACCGTCAAGTCTCGAATGAGATCTGACGGTCTAATTTTTATCAGTTCTTATTATATCCGAATTGTCTTGTGCAAAGAGTATCTTTCCACCACTTTTCACGACCTAATATATAGTTGTCATCCATTCGTGCATTATAGTTTTCTAAAACCGAATACTGGAAATTTTCTTTGACATAGTCAAATCCCTTAGTGTCAACTAAATGTTTCAACTCGATATTCCCACCGTGTCCATTGTCTATATAGTTAGTCCACCTTTGAAGCAACATTCCATACTGAGCAGTTGCCGAACCAACATACATTTTTCCGTTGCTGGTATCAGTTATAAGATAAACTGCTTTTTGATTTCTCAAAGCATCAAGCCAACCGCTGCGTTTATTCCGAATAATCGTTTCCAGTTGTGAAAAACTCAATCTTATGTTCTCATAACCCGGAAATTCGTCACCATCATAAGCAGTAGAAAGAATTTCTATTACTTCCAGTTCCTCCATCATTGACTCATAAGTTCTTCCCATACCACGCTTCGTATTGTGATACTTCAAAACTAATCTGCCATAATACTTTCGATATTCTTCAATTTCCTCAGCTTCAAACCCGACATCATCTACGACATCTATCTCTTTTGTAATTCTCTTAATTGTTGTCAGCAACCATTTATCATCATAGAGGTAAAGCAGACAAATCGCAATCTGTCCCGTATGGAAATATCTTCTTTGATTGTGCCACAAAAACCACTCAATGTTTATTTTATCAGGGTCTCTTTTGTATTCCTCTAAAGGGTCTGTATTTCCATTAAAAACATTCAACTTGAGTCTGGTTTTGCCAATATCGCAATCCGGTATCTTAAGCAAGTCATTTATCAGAATTCTATCCATTACATATCTCCTTATTCGTGCAGGAAAACCTTAATATAAATCTTGACCCAAGAGCCTTTCTTTTCCTTTGAGGTAATCTTACCGAAAAGAAGCTTCCCGGCGTCCATCAGGCGAGCAAATATTACATTATCCTGCTTCGGCACATAACCGATTTTAACTCCATCAACAGTCTTAATGACAATTGCTTGCTTATCATATCGGTTATCGGGTTCTCTGAAAAATTCAAGTCTGTCATCGTTATTCAGATGTGGCTCTAATTCTTCGATACCTTCGATATGGGTTGTTCCGGCTACATAGGTATCAAAAAGAAATATGTCTTTTTCAAGGGTTTTGGTATGGAAATCTCTCCGCCTTTGCCGTGTAACAGCCCTACAAGTCCGCTACCGCCGGATTTAACCAAATCGCCCATAATTTCACCTCAACACTTCTTCGATTTTCGCATTATAAATGGAGATAAGCTCGTTATACTGTTCAAGAATACTTTCAAGTTCTTGCTTTTTCTGCTCGGTTTTCTCTGTATCATCAAGAATATCCTTCATCGTGTACGGATATTCTGATTTGATATTATCAATACTCTCTTTTATAGATTTCAGCAATCCCTGTAAACGCTCTCGTTCTTCGACAAGCTGTGTCATAGCGTCCTTATATTTTTCAGGCAACGGATTGTTTCCAACCATTTGCAGATGTAGTAGGCAACTACACTTGCCAAAACAGAGAGAAAAAATGACAGAAGTTCACTCATGCGGTTCACCCCCTTTCTCTACCTGTCTGGGGGCGGTAGCGTCGTTCATTATATCACAGGGGCAGAAATGCCACAAGAAGCCATTTCCCCTTGTTTATCATCAAAGCCATAAGGAAAAGAGTGTCAAGGGCGGTCATAGACCGCAGCGTTTACCCTTGATACTCTTTTTTGTTGGCTATAATGCCGGAGGGGAAAACGGCTGTCCGTCCGTTCCGTTACTTCCCCCTGTGCTTCAAGGTCTGGTCGGATTCCCTGCAACGGCAGAACTCCGTGTAGGATAATTCCACATA
>OLWN01000656.1_pt1 | contig 15265 bp, 14 predicted proteins | sample 1644151 | NCBI WGS metagenome assembly OLWN01 (sample SAMEA103958121, study PRJEB25191) | human gut metagenome
CATTGTTTACAAATCAGTGGGACCCCCGGCCCCAAAAGTTGATAAAACCATTGTTCCATTGTTTATTGGCAAAAATCTCGACAGCCCCCCCCCTAAAATCCGGGGGACCCCTATTGTTTATTGTTTATTGTTCCGATGGAAAAAATCCCAAACCATTGATAATCAATCACTTAAATTATAACAGCAGTAAACAATGATAAACAATGATAAACAATCATTGTTCCTCTATAATCGATTGAATATCAATGATTTAGGCCCTTGTAAACAATGTAAACAATAATTTAGGAGGAAAACCTGAATAGGAAATATGAGAGGAGATTATGACCAATTTAGGAAATGAAAAATCACAAAATAGAGTGCACAGAAACATTGTTTACATTGTTTCTCGAGAGGAGAATTGGGGACCTAATCAATTGAATATCAATCACTTAGGTGAGAAACAATAAGAAATTTTATTGTTTACTACTGGTCAAATATTGTTTATTATGGAAAAAACTGAGAAATTGGGGCTACCCCCAACTGGGAAACTTGGAGTGTTCCGGCGATGGCTGGGGATCTATTCAAAAGAGGAGCGGGAGGTCCTGGACTACGCCCGCAAATTGAAAAAGACAACCATGCAAATAGCACGGGGTCAGCTGATTCTGTTATCCCGTCCGGAATGGATGCGGCACGAGGACTGGGTTGAGGTCCGCAAACTACAAAACAAATTAGAAAGGAGGCGTAGAAAATGATTGCAATTTACCTGTTGGCCATCATCGGCCTGTTCGCGATTTTCGGCTGGATCCGCCAATGGTGGAATAGTCCCAAACGGATATTGAGCCGATCCATCAAGCAGATGGAGAGAACGGAGAGACGGATCCAAAAGTTCAAAAAAGAAGTCTTAGGCGAGTAGAATTGGTCCAGTAGAATTGGTAGAGTCAGTAGAACTGACAGAGTCAGTAGAACTGACAGAGTCAGTAGAACTGGTGCCAAATTGGGACTTCTCTCGACCCACAAATACTGGACGGCACTCGCGTATACGGAACTAAAACTCAGCAAGCATGAAAGCAAAACACTTTAAGCAGCTCGGGAAGAACTGGGCTTTGTACTCGGAAGTCAATACCAAGTACTGTAATTGGACCCCCTCCATCGCCACGGTCCACGAAGGTATGATTTGGCCGAACGGCATTTCGGTCAAGTTCCTGTGGTTCGGGGTGACCCTCATTCGCGTAAGCGAATAAATTAAAGATCCCCGGGCCAAACGCTCCGGGGATTGTTGTGCAGAAATAAATTTTTAATTTGTATAAGGTTTAATTATATTTGAGGCATGGCACGAAGTACATATAAAATGAGTCCGCTCGCCTATATGGAGGAGGGACAGAAAAGGCGAGACGCCGGAGATTTTGTAAAGCCCACCGATGCGGAGGAGCTTTATTTTGCATTCATTGAGTATTGCAAATTCATGAAGGATAACTATTTCTCCCAGGCTCACAAGAATAAGAATGGCGACGACTGCAGCGTCTACATTTCCCGCCCGATGACCATCGAGTCATTCAGGCTGTTCGCTGGGATCAATCCTGTTGAGTACGGGGAACTCACGGGGGATCCGGTAGCAGCTGCAATTGGTGGCACCATCGAGGACGCCATCAATTCCCAGCAAATTGAGGGAGCCCTGGTTGGCAAGTACGCTGCCAGCCTTATCCAGGTACTTCAAGGACGCAAGACCAATGTCAACCTGACGGGAGGCATTACTCTCGAACAGATAACAGGAATGGAGGTAAAATAAAATGGGACGCCGACTTCAATTTGACACCAAAGGCAACGAGAAGCAGAAGGAAGTGGCTCGGTTATGGCTTGATGACTCGGTCACTGACATTCTGTATGCCGGCACGAAAGGTGCTGGCAAATCCTACCTCGGGTGTTCCTTGATAGGCGGCGATGCCCTCACCTACCCAGAGACATTCTATTTTATTGCGCGTAAGACGGCTGCCGACCTGGTCCGGTACACTATTCCCTCCATCTACGAGGTATTTACCCACTGGGGCATCACGGAGAACTACTACCACTTTAATGGCCAATACAACTTCTTCGAGTTGTACAACAAAAGCCGCATCTACCTCATCGATGCCAAGTATAACCCCAGTGACCCCATGTATGAGAGGTTCGGTTCCATGCAGATGACTCGGGGATGGATCGAAGAGGGTGGCGAGTTTACCCGCGAGGCGAAGACCAACCTCCAGGCTTCTATCGGTCGATGGAAGAATGACGTCTACAAGCTGGCTCCCAAACTCCTCACCACCTGCAACCCGTCCAACAATTTCCTCTACACGGACTACTACAAGCTATGGAAGGAGAACAAGCTGCCTCCTTGGCGTCGGTTCGTCAAAGCTCTGCCCCAGGACAACAAGACTCTCCCAGACACGTACATTGAGGGGCTTCTCCGGAACCTGACCCAGTCGCAGATCGAGCGACTGGTCTTTGGCAACTGGGAGTATGACGATGACCCGAATTGGCTGGTCGACTATGATGCAGTGTGCGACATGTTCAGCAATGAGTTCGTACTCCCGACGGGCAATCGGTTCATTAGCACTGACCTTGCCGGGAAAGGTAGAGACAGTTGGGTGGTTGGAACCTGGGACGGCATGGTCTGTCGGATCCCCATCGCCAAAGGCTTCTCGGAAGGCAAGGAGATGGAGGAGAAGATCGCCAAATTGGCCACCGGTCTGAAAGTCCCCCGGTCCAGCATCGTCTCTGACGCTGACGGACTTGGGTTCTACTTGGAGAGCTACCTGAAAGGCATCCGGGAGTTTCACGGAGGACAGTCAGCTATTGACTCCAAGACGTACAACAACATCAAGTCGGAGTGCGCATTCAAGCTGGCGGAGCTCATCAACAAGCGCCAGATCCACATCATCTGCTCTCCAGAAGTTCAGGAGAAAATCAAGCAGGAGATGACGGTGCTCAAGTCCAAGAACACGAACTCCGCTGAGCAGAAGCGAGAGCTCATCTCCAAGGACACCATGAAGCAGCTCCTCGGAAGGTCACCGGACTTCCTGGACATGCTCATCATGCGAATGATATTCGAGATCAAGCCGAAGGCGACTGGCATGAAGTCCGCCAAAATAATAATCCCCACAAAACGATGATACTGAACATCATAACCCTCATCCGCGACATGGTCAAGATGGTCAATCCTCTGGCCGTCTTTGAGTGTGACCAGGCTCGGATGCTGAACGTCAAAGTGGACACGATGGAGAGGTTTGTTACAGACTCGGACGGCAATCGGACCTCGTCCGACTTCGTCTATGTTGAGGAACCTACCACTGGCTACTACGATACCCCGTACCGGGGCTACCCAACTCAGCGTACCATCATGCAGGTCTACTTCTGCAAGTTTGAGCCGATGGCCAACGATGCCTACAAAGGCGACACGAAGTTCAGCCAGATCTCGCCCACCATCGGACGACTGGAGTTGAAGAATCAAATTGAGGAACAGATGGTCAGGCCTTTCCTCTACTTGCTCAAGACCTCTCAGCTGGTCAAGCAATATCCGGAAATCATGAACACTGTCCGGGTGCTGTACCCGTCTTCCAGGTTTGACGCCAATGAGGTAAGCGTTGGGCTGGAGTTCACCTTCAAACAGGACTGGTGCATTGAACTGTACAAGAACAAGATCTGGCGCCCCCTCCTCGAAGTGGTAAAGCCCGGGTTTGTCTTGTCGGGGCACACTCTATTCTTTGACCGACAGGACTTGCCCATGCCGGTCTATCCCCCAGTCTGGAACCAAGCTTTGGTGAGCGCAGTGGGTTTGCCTCTATTGGCATTCACCATCTCGCAAACAAACCTTTTTGTTGGACAACTTACTGTTGATGGGAATGGCGGCTTAGCAGTAGATTACCCATGGACCGAAGAGGATGGGTGGAAAAAGTCGAGTGCGACGTATCCCGACATGGAACCCGGCTCTGAGTTCGTCGTTCATGAAATACATATCGACGACATCCCCGAACAGTATTGGAGTCTCAAACATTGCTACATAAAATGATCCAGCGAATCGACATACAAGGCGGTCAGATGACGTTCGGCCAACGCATAGAGCTTGGCCGGATCATCACTGACAAGGAGATGACCGACATTGACAAGATGAAGGAAGGCATGCAATGTCTCGGCGTCAAATGGAGTCTCAGGAACACCTCCGAAATTGTTGAGTACTGGTATGAGATTCTCATGGGCATCAAACACTGGATTGAACGGGAACAGACTGAGCTCAAGTACGAGCCCAGTGCTGAGGAGAAGGCAGCCGGCATTGCTCAATTCTCTTTGGTGGTTGGCGAGATGTCCACCATCACTGCACTGGCCAAGGACTACTCGAAAGACCCGGATGAGATTCTGGAATGGAAATACGGGAAGGTGTACAACCTCCTTTTCACCAACTTGCAGAGTCACCTCTTCCGGGAGCGACTGAACAAGGAACTGGAGCGTAAGGCTCAGCAGAAAGCCAATGCTCGCAAACCCAGAAACAAATGGCGGTAGGACTGGAACAGATATTGGCTGAGGGCCTCACCCAGATGAGGGACGAGATCATCCGGGCATCACAGGACGCCGGGCAGGAAGCCTCCGGCAGAACCTATGCTCAGATAACAGTCCAGACGGGACGAGAAGGGGAAACAGTTTGGGGAACGATCGAAGCTCCAAACTACTTCTACACTCTCATCCGGGGACGAGGTCCTGGAAAGATCCCCGCCAATTTGGGACAGATCATCATGGAGTGGGCAAAGCTCAAAGGCATCACATTCTCGGATCCCAAGGACCTGGTCCGATTCGGAAATGCCACTGCATGGAAGATAAAACGAGAAGGCTCAGAGCTTTACCGCAATCACATTTACGTTGACTTGGTCGACACTCCCGCTGATAACTTCGAGGAGTACCTGGCTCAGCATTTGGACAAGACAATGGAGGTCCTCATTGAAGAGGCATTCACTCCTGACAACAATATGGACCACGGGTATATAATATAACGCGATATGGCAATTACCAATCAACCGGATAAGAATTCCTTATACTCAGCATATTCGCAAATACCAGTTGAGACCGACAACTCAACACCTGGGCTTGAGATCAAGACTCAGAACTTTGACGAGGACAATATGATCTCGTTGAACATTATAGACAATGAGGCGGTCGAAGTAATTGATAACAGTGGAGGTAGTAGTAACAACTATTTTGTGAAGTTTCCTCTCCCTAGAAAGGTGATGTCCGAGGAATGGTATGCTTTTAGGGTTTCTAGCGGGGCTGGAGTGGGTGCCACTTCACTCACCGTTGCTTTGTTCCAAGCAACCAGTTCGGGTGATCCTACCACTGAGATTGCTAAAACAAATATACCAATTGGTGACAACATGACGTGGAAGGTTCAGGTACCGCACATTGTTACAAAAGGACCCTACCCCGATTTACTTGTCATTTTTGCAGGTATTCAAGGAGCAACAGCTGGAGTGAAGGTTATTCTCAGAGGTATGAGTTTGGCCTACGGGAATAACTTTGTCGGCTATAGCCCCAGTCCAGTTAAAGCAGCGAACTCACTAACTGAAAGCATCGACATCTACAGAGACTCGGGATTCGGGACGACGAAGAAATACGACCTCAGGTTCTTGGCAAAAGCCGGATTCCGGGACGACAGATTGAGAACATATCCGTACATAAACCAATCCATCGGCTTTGCCATTGACTACAGTCTCATATCGGCATATGCTTACAGAGGCATCGGCGAACAAAACTTCAATGTTCGATATGCCTCCCGGGGAGTTAGGGCTCGAGGCTACACCGCTAATTTCACCGAGTCATACTTAGGACTCGTACTGACTGACCGGGTTCCTGACAACGACATGAATCTGTATGTAAAAAAATACTACGGGTATCCGTACTACGTCACCCTATTCCCGAAAGGGTTTTCGGGGTCAACAATTATCGCTAAATCGGTCGACGTTCGGGTTAAACTTTATGATGAGGTCGAAAGACAATATGATATTTCTACCCGACTCAACATCCCCCTTGTGTACAAATTTGAGGATGAAAGTATGGATGAAGCTGAATACGTAAAACTCAGACCTTCTGAGGGCTACCCTACTCAAGCATGGAACATCATATTCGTCAATACGGAGATACCTTGCAACCCATTCTACATTCGCTGGATAAACCAGAAAGGCGGATGGGACACTTACATGTTTGAGCAACACAAGAAGTATACGCAGGAGGTTGACCGGGGAGACCAATACGTATTAGCGAATTCCGGAGGCCCCTATGCCTCACAGACGAGAGGCGAGTTAGCTCCGGAGTTTAAGAACATAGTCCAAGCAGGAGCAGAACAGCTTGATGAGAACGACTTCAACTTGCTCAAAGGAATTGCTCTCTCGCCTCTTGTTCAAAGGTACAACTACTCAGTCAAGGCATGGCAACGAGTCCTAGTAAATGACACGGACTTAACTTGGGACACCAAGACTCCCAGGAACACTGTTAGCTACGAGTTCCAGCTTATTGACGAACAAACTCAGTGGTAATATGAACTACGAACTACTCATGAAAGGCATTGACGGCGAGGTCTGGTCCCTGGACCTCCCGCTGGATGCTCCTGCGATGAATTACCAGATCAACAATCTGGCGGAGCTGAAAGACAGGAATGCCTCGTACTCCCAGCGGATCAGTCTGCCCAGGACGACCCATAACGAGCAAGCATTCCAATTCAGTTTTGTAGTTGGCTCAGGTTCGTGTGTGCCATACATGAAGTTTCCTTGCCAACTATTCTATGAGGGAGCACTCATATCCCCGGCTGGAGCAGTATTGAACATCGTAGACGTATCAGATACATCGATCGGGGTCCAGATCCTCGGGGCAACCGTTGACCTGTTCGACACACTAAACAACACTGACGCGAAGGACCCTGGGGATGGTATGTTCCTCCTCAAGTGGTACACGGACACAATGGGACAGACTGAGCGATACCTCTCCGGCCCCGAAAAGGTTAAAGTCCTGTACTTTTGGCTGTATGCAACTCTACAAAAGAACCCTAACTTCCCCCCTTTCGCCATGGAGGCAATCAGGCAAGTCAGTGAGTTGGACAAGTTCTACCCCCACCTCAACTGGTATGACTTGGTGACATGGATCTTCGATCGAGCAGGCTACAGTCTCGAGACCGACGTGGACCCCGTCGACCGAGCCGAAATGTTTTTGCCTTGCACTTACCCCGTTTTGGCAGACAACCCCAAGGCTCCGAGAGCATCCGGAATTGGCTGGATCCGGAATTTCACGGTTGGCACCCCCGCCGGGGTGATATGGGAAGGCTCCCCCGGGGTAACTCTCAGTGACCCGGTCGCCGGACGTTTGAATATAGGCCCCAAATCCGGAACATTCAGCTGGATGACTCTATGGGACACGACCATCACGTTTAGATTCTCGTGGTCCAATATTTCTGCCATCCAAAAGAGTAGTGTGGCAGTCAAAGTTACCCACTACAAGAACGACGGAACCAGTGCTGTAGTGTTGACAAGGTCCTGGTCAACGGGGTCTTCTGGCAGCGCTTCGGTCGACATCCAGATGGAGGCAGGGGAGCACATACTGGTGTCTGGAACTCTCGCCGTAGTCACTAACCCTGTCAGTTCGTTTGACATGAGATTTCCGGTCAGCATTACTGCTCCTCCTGTGCCTGAAACTTCACCAGGGGATAAGCCCCAACCCGGACTAACCTATGACCTCCTGGCCTCTACTGGATTCAAAAGCTTGGGGGACATAGTCAAAGCATTTGTCCAGCTGTTTGGTCTAACCATCGACGTTAATCCCGTCACAAAGGTAGCAAGAGCATACTCTATTCAGGAGTTTTACAACAGACGAAGTTCGTCCGGGAAGAATTGGTCTGACAAGCTGATAAAAGGAAAGGACACCAAACTTACGTTCCAATTGTCCAGCTATGCCCAGTCCAACGAGATGAAGTTAGAGGATAATAAGGACAACAACGTTACTGACTCGTACAAGTTCAGCATCCCGGACGTCAACCTCCAGCCCACCAAACTCCTGTTCCAAATTGGGTTCTTGGCAGGACTCAACCAAAAACTCTATGATGCGGGCACTACAAATAAGACTCATACACTTGCTAACTACCCTATCTGGACCATCAATAGAGGTCGGATGGAGAACGGGGAAATGACCGAGACGACTTGGGAGTACAATGTTCTAAGTAAGCCGATGGTCGTCCACATAGATAAGTCTGACTATATGCGGCCCGTGGTGAGGGTAGGCTACACCCGTACCCAGGTACGACTATACACGGCGTATTTCAAAAATTTGAATTACTACGTTCCTAAGTACTACGACAAGCTCATCAACAATATACTCAAAAGACCAAAGATCCTACAGGTCCAAATTCTTTTGGACTCGTTCGACATTCAAAGTCTGGACTTGTTCAACCCGATATGGCTGGAAGAGCATGGGTTCTGGTTCTACGTTTCGAAAATAAACAACTTCCAAGCTGGAAAGATACCCAAAGTAGACCTAATACGAATGTGATATGGCCGAAGAACAGAAAAATACAATTTACAACGTCCGTGTAACAGCTGAGGATGCCCTCAAGACGTTAGCCGAATTGAAACTCCGGTCCCAGGAGTTGAGAGACCAGCAGAAGGCTCTCGGCAAAGTAACTGAGGAGAATGCTCAAGAATACTATGCGCTTGACAACCAGATCAAGGCAATCAACAGCGAGGCGAACAAGTACCAGAAGCAAATCCAGAACAACATTAAGCTCCAGAACCAACAGGAGGCAAGTTTAGCAAAACTTAGAACCCAGCTGGCTTTGGACAATGCCGAGTTTGCAGAGCTGGGCAACTCAATGCAGGACGCGGCTCGTAAAGCCGAGCTCGGCAAGCGCATTGCAGAAACCACCGAGGAGCTCAAAGCTCAGGAGGAGGCACTCGGGGACTATCGCCGGTCAGTTGGTAACTACGAGAAGGCAACGGAGAACCTCAAGCAGGAACTCTCCGACCTTACCCAGACACTCATCCAGATGGCTCAGTCCGGGGATACGAGTTCTGAGACGTTCAAGGAGATGATTAAACGAGCCGGTGAACTGAAAGGAGCTGAGGACCTGGTCAATACAGCTATATCCAACGTTGGTAAAGGAACTGAAACCATACAGGCAGTTACCAGCGCCACGTCAGCTTTGACTTCCGTATGGGGCCTTTGGACCACAGCCACTCAGGTACTGGGGAGCGAGAACGAGGAGCTCAATGCTACCATGACGAAGATGATAACCATCATCACGGCTCTTTCCTCTTTGTCTTCTCTCCAAGCAGCTCTCTCCAAGACCGAAGCCACTTATCGAGCTGCATCTAACTTGGTTCAGCTGGTTGGCATCAACCAGACTCTCGCCGAGACGAAAGCGATAGCTGCTAAAAATGCCGTACAAGGAGCTAGCAACATCCTCACCAAAGCAGCAGCAGCTGCCACATGGCTTTGGAACGCGGCTTTGGCTGCCAACCCCGTTGTATTGGTGGCAGCAGCAGTGGGCGGATTGGTGGCTGGAGTGGTTGCTCTTATGAACGCATTTAACAGTAACACGGAAGCTCAAGAGAGAGCAACCCGGGCAATGGAGGCATACAATCGAGCTGCCGAAGCCTCCACGTATGTACTGGATCAGATCGAGACCAAGCGGAACACTCTGTCCAAAGCCGAGGAGATCCGGGGCAAGGGAGAAATAGAAAATCTCAAAGCCAATCATGCCACGTCGGAACAGATCGCCGAAGCTCAGCTTAAAACAGCTAACAAGCTCCGCGAGATTGAGGTGAGTGCAGCTCGTCAAAGACAGATGGCTGCAATGGATGAGTTCGACTCCTTGAAGAAGGTGATTGCAGCCAAGGAGGAGGAGCTCAACACATGGTCAGGAAGCTTGGCCAAATACAAGGGGGCCAAAAAGGAACTAGACGATTTGAAAGGCCGATACCAAGAACTGTTCCGGACAATCGAGAATGAAGGAGCCGCAATTGCTAACTTGGCTCTTGAGACTGCAATAGCCAACCGGGAGGCTCAGCAGGCCATTGCCGATAAGGCTCTGGAGGTTGCTTTGAAGAACTCGGAAGCCATGCAGAAGATCCGGGAAGACGATCTCAGGTTCCAAACAACATTCCAGTCTACGAACATTGCCATCCGGATGGAGTATGAGAAAAAGCTCTACAAGGCAGCTCAGGATGGAGCCCGGGAACGTCTGGCTCTCCAGAAAGCTCACGGCAAAATTACTAATAAGGAGTATCAGACGGCTCTGAATGCCCTGGCTCGGTCTGACAAGCAGTTCTACGAGAACCAAGCCAAACAGCTCAATGACTACCTTGCGGGGGTGAGAGCAAACATATTGGCTGTAGCTTCCGGAGGCACAGTCGATATGCAGATTGCTCAGGTTACTCAGAAGTACCAGGACGCCATGAAGGAGCTGGCCAACATTCAGTCTCCCCAGTTCGTGAGAGGTATGAGCGAGGAGGAATACCAGAAAGAGTATGCCGCTTATGAGCAGTTCCTGGTCAACAGAGCCGAACTCGAGAAACAGATCCAACAAAACCTCCAGGACGAAATCAAAAAGATCCGCGAGGATGCTACCAAACAGCAACTTGACCGGTTCAACCAAACTCTAAACGAACAGTATGCCGAGGACCTCTCGAAGGCAGCGGACAACGAAAGGGAGAAGCTGGAGCTCGAGAATGAGATGCTCCAGAAGCAAATCGAAGCCAGGAAAGCTGCCGGGGAGAAAACCTATGAGCAGGAGGCCCAGCTCCGAGCCAACAATCTTCGTCTCCAGCAAATGGACCTCGACAAGGAGCTCGCTCAAGCCGAGTTAAATCACAAGTCCAAGTATGAGATCAGGAAAAGGTATCTGGAGGCAGAGTTGGCAGCAGCTCAAGGAAACGAGGACGCCATTGCTCAGATCCAACTTGAGATGGCTGAGAACGAGGAGGCTTTATGGGAAGAACGGATCGAGAAGCTCCGGGAGTATGCCGAAATGGCATCCGGCTTTGCTAATGCTTTCAATGACTTGGCCAGTGCTCTCGGGGAGCGCCGGGCTCAGGAGGTAGAAGAACAATACAGCCGGGAGGAGCAGGCATTGGCAAACATGTACGCTAATGGCCAAATCACGGAGGCCCAGTACAACGAGAAGAAAGTCAAGATGGAGAAACAGAAGGAGAAGGAGTTGGCCAAAATCGAACGGGAACAAGCTATCCGGGAGAGGGCAATGGGATCCTTCGAGATTGGCATCAATACTGCCATCTCCATCATGGCATCGGCTAAAATGGGATTCCCTTTGGCTATCCCGTTCATTGCAGCAGCTGCGGCTTTGGGAGCAGTTCAGATGGCAGCTCTTTGGGCAGCTCCTCTGCCGAAAGCCGCAAGAGGTAAATACATTGAGGGACCCAGTCATGCCGCTGGAGGAGTGCACATTGAGGCGGAAGGAGGCGAGACCATCATTAACAAGAAGTCGAGCCGCATGTTCCTGCCTCTTCTGTCAGCCATAAACGAACTCGGTGGCGGAGTACCGTTCACTAAAGTTGGATCGGACGGGGGATATGCTATCCGATCATTCGCTGAGGCGTCGGAACCTATGAATCGGCTTGACATGGAGAGGGCAATTCAAAAAGCATTTGGCCAGGTGAGAGTGATTGCTACAATCGAAGATATTCGGAGGGAAGATGCTAACTACGTGCAGATTCAAGACCGGGCTAATTTTTAAATAGTCCAGCACAAATAGTATTTCAATATCTATTAGGAATAATTATATTTGTATCGAAATAATTTGGCACATGATATTCATCAACTTAAAAGGCGCAATTGACTCCGAAGAGAATCGGGTCATGATGGAGCTTTGGGGTGGGACCTCAGAGATCTGCTCCGTGGAGACCTTCCGCCGGGTACTTGATGAACACCCCGACGAACAGGAGGTGTGCATCAACATTGACTGTGACGGGGGCTCTGTTGAGGAGGGCTTCAAGATTTATGACCTTCTTCGCATGAGTGGGAGGACTATATACACAAATATTGTCGGGGGATGCCACTCGATGGCAGTGTGCATCCTGTTGGCAGCTCCGGCAGAGAACCGGTCGGCAAACAGGAATTGCCGGGCACTCATCCATCGGGTATACATGCCGGTCGGGGATTGGCTCACTTCCGACGATGCTCGTAGCATTGCCGAGGAGCTTGCTCTGGAGGAGGAGGCTATTCTTGACGTGTATGTCGAGAGAACAGGTCAGGACCGGGAACGGCTCCGCAATGTCATGCATGAGGAACGCATCCATGATGCCAAATCACTTCTTGACTTGGGATTCATTTCCAAAATCAATTCATACAACACAAACCAAATTTTTAATGCTATGGCAAAAAACGAAAAAAGCGCTTATGAGAAGTTCATGAGCAAGGTCAAGGCATTCCGGAATGGCAAGAAAGGCGCTCCCGCCAATTTTGACTATCTGGATGCTGAGGGTCAGGTCGTTCTCCAGACCGTAGGTGAAGAGGACAATCTGGCCGAAGGTGTAGAGGCAACTCTCGCCAATGGCGAGACGTCGGGCACTGTCGTTCTGGAAGACGGTCGGGTGGTTACTGTCGAGGACAACATCGTCACCAGCATCGAGATGGAGGACACCGAGTCTCTTGAGGACCGCGTTGCAGCACTGGAGGCGATGCTCGACGAGGCAACGAACCTCATCGAGGAGCAGGAGAACGAACTCCGCAACCTCCGTGGTAGCAACTACCGCCCGAAGAACCGCAAGACGGTTCTGCCCGGAGGCAAGAAGCCCGAACCCTCGGCAGCTGACCTCAAGAACGAAGCTCGCGAAAAGCTCCAGAAGGTCAACGCTGCCAAAAAGATTCTCAAGTAGTCAAACTCAAAAACTTTAAGAACTATGGCAGCTAAAAATGGCGGATTTCTTGACATGGACAAGTTCACTTTTTGTGGACGTGTCATTCAGGCAATCTCGGAGATGATTATGGAGGACACCATTCAGGGTCCTGACATCAACTCCATTCACACAGTCTTCCCCGACATCGTCACTAACACTGAGGTGGGTTACATCGGCGAGGGTGGCATGGTCGGCGTGGTCAACACCGGGTGTAACCCGACTCCTCAGCCGTGGAACATCAACACCCGCAAGCTGAAATGGGAGCCCGGCATCTGGGAGATCCTCCTGTCCCAGTGTTACACTGACCTTCAGCAGTCGGCAACTATCTACTCTCTCCGCACCGGCGTCGACATTCCGGACTTCACGGATACGGACTACATGAACATCGTCATTGAGGTTCTGGAGCGCTCCATTATGGACTTCTGGTACCGCCTGTTCTGGTTCAACGACAAAGACGCCAAGAACGTTACCGACAGCGGTATCATTACGGATGGGCTCGACCTGAAATTCTTCACCATCATCAATGGTTTCTGGAAACAGATTACCACACAGGCTACAGCCAATCCGTCCCAGCGCGGAGCAACAATTACGGAAAATGCCGGGGCATCTTACGCAGCTCAGAAGCTTACTCCGGACAAGGCCAAGGAATACATTCAGTCGGTCGTGTTCAGTGCCCCGCTTCTGCTCCGTCAGCAGTCTGACAAGTTTATCCTCGTTACCCAGTCGGTCTACGATGCCTATCAGCAGTCTCTCATGGACGCTTGCTGTCTCGAGTCGGCTCGCTTGGCTCTGCTGAATGGCATGGAGGCTCTCAGCTTCAATGGCATCCCTGTCATCGCAATGCCCATCTGGGACAAGATCATCGCTACGTCGGAAGACACTGGCACGAAGCTCAACAACCCCCATCGAATTCTCTTCACCTCGAAGAGCGTGCTCGGCATAGGTGTTGATGCAATCGACAGCTTCGAGAAGATGCGGATCTGGTACGAATACAAAGACCGCGTAGTCTACGTAGAACTCATGGGTCGGGCGGATGCCAAGCTCACTAACCCGGATCTGTTCTCGGTAGGTATCTAATCCTTAAAAATCTAAGAAAATGGCAGGACTTGATTGTTCTAAAATCAAAACAGGATTCATCAACCAGGTGTGTGGTAAGCCGGCAATCGCCGGCACCGCCGCCAGGGTGATTCTCCTAAGCTACTCGGACGTCGACAAGTCGAAGTCTGCTGTAACTAACAACGTTATCTCTTCGCTCGTCCTCAAGGCAGGTGCCACTGGTTACGAAGTAGACTCGCTGCCCAACGCAACTGTAGGCTCGGACACCATCAATGCTGGCACGTACCTCAAGACTCACCAGCACAACGTAGTTGTCCGAATCTTCAAGAAGTCGGAAGCAGCCAAGAAGTTCGTGAACGGTCTGACCAATGCTCGCGTCATCGCCATCGTCGAGAACAACGATACCGGCGACAACGGGGACACCAAGTACGAGGTGTATGGCTGGGACTCGGGTCTGGAGCTCACCGAAATCACGGTCACGACCGAAATGACCGACGGCGTCGCTTACCAGGTAACTCTGGCCAACGGTACCATCGCTCAGGAAGGTTCGCTCCCGATGAGCCTATTCGACACGGACGAAACCACCACTGACCTCATGGTAGACGGGCTTCTGCCCAAAGGATCTGAATCGTAGCACTCATGACTGACATGCTCGAAAGACTGAGAGCTTACCAATCCAAGTATGGGTCCCTGAAAGGCGAAGCCTATCGGGCCCATACATTGGAATTGGAAAAAAATCCCGCTCTCCATCGAGAAGTAGATGAACTTTCTCGATACTTTTTGAATAAGTCAGTTTCCCGATGCGGCTTCTGCCTGATCGAAGCCGACTTAGCATTAAGACGAATAACAGAACAACAAATGAAAAACGTAGCACACCCCGATTACGAACTCAGAGCAGGTACTCTGCTCCATGACCCGATCAACAAAGAGTTCAGCAAGATCCTCACCCCGAGGAACATCACGGAGGATCTCTGCCTGTACCACATCGCATTCAACAAGGATGCGCTCTCGTACTTCACCCGAGTTCCCGAAGACCTGAACGACCGACTGGAGAAATTCATGTCTCGTTATGGCAAGGAGATGCCGGACAAGGACGTGGAAATCAAAAAGCGTCAGGCTCAGGTCCTGAGCAAGCAGATCGATTCTGTCAAAGCCGAACTCGAAGAGCTGAACAAGAAACAGATCGAGCTGAACGCCAAGCTCGATGAGTACTCCAAAGCCATGGAGGCAATCCATGCCATTCTCGACTCGGCATCCGCCGAGGAGAAGACCGAGGAGAAGACCGAGGAGAAGACCGAGGAGAAGACCGAGGAGAA
>OLWN01000666.1_pt1 | contig 15058 bp, 8 predicted proteins | sample 1644151 | NCBI WGS metagenome assembly OLWN01 (sample SAMEA103958121, study PRJEB25191) | human gut metagenome
ATACACGGATAGTAGCCATTGGAATGATATCTTCCAAAATGTTTTTTAACCCCAGGCAAGTGAGGGTATTTGGGTCTACTATGGCTATTTCGGGATGATGCATGATGTTTTCTTTGGTGCAAAGATACATATCTTTTATAAAAAACAGATTCATAAAGACAAAGAAATCTTCTTTTAGGCAACATCACCAATCATTTATTTGTAGGGGCGCATTTGAATGCGCCCGCATATGTGCTGTAAATCATTTTCGGATAGGTTCAATCTGTCATTACTCCTAAATAAGTGGCTGCTGCTTCAGCACATTTTTCTCCATCGATACCTGCTGAAACAATTCCTCCGGCGTAACCTGCTCCTTCTCCACAAGGAAATAACCCATTGACAGTGACATGTTGCAGTGTCTCATTATCTCGCAGGATCCGTACCGGAGCCGACGTGCGTGTTTCTACACCAATCATCACTGCTTCATTGGTCAGGAAGCCATGGCTGCTCTTTCCGAATTGTTGGAAACCTTTGCTCAAACGGTCGGTAATGAATGCAGGCATCCAAAAATGCAGGGGAGAGGAAACTAATCCCGGACTATACGAACTGTCGGGTAAATCATAGCTTAGTTTTTTGCGGGTGAAGTCCATCATTCGTTGTGAGGGTGCGGTTTGGCGCATATTGCCTTGTTGCCAGCAGGTGGCTTCTAATGCCTCTTGAAAATACATCATGGTTAATGGACAATGGTCGGTAGTCCATTGACCATGATTTTTATTAGTGGCTTTTAATTCTTCACTTTTCGTTTTTAATTCTTCTGTAAAAAGATTATTTTCCGCCAGATCTTCCGGCCTGATTTCTACCACCATGCCGGAGTTGCTCCATTTGGAGCCGCGGTTGCTGGGACTCATGCCGTTTACTACAATCTGATGCGGACCGCTTGCGGCAGGAACAACAAATCCTCCCGGACACATACAAAAACTATAGACACCACGTCCTTCTACTTGTGTCACAAAGCTATATTCAGCGGCAGGCAGATACTTTCCACGTCCGTTTTTATTATGATATTGTATTTGGTCAATCAGCATGGACGGGTGTTCCAAACGTACTCCTACTGCAATTCCTTTGGTTTCCATCTCTATACCATTGTCATACAACCACCGATACACATCCCGTGCGGAATGTCCGGTAGCCAGAATAACAGGTCCTTTGAAAGTCTTTCCGGTATTTGTTTCTATACCTGTGATTTTGTTTTTTTCTATAATAAGGGAATCCATTCGTGTTTCGAAATGCACTTCACCACCACATTCTATGATGGTATTCCGCATATTTTCAATCACACGCGGCAACTTGTCTGTACCGATGTGGGGATGGGCATCTGCCAGGATGGAGGTACTGGCGCCATGTTGGCAGAATACATTCAGAATTTTGTTCACATTCCCTCGCTTTTTGCTTCGGGTATAGAGTTTGCCGTCTGAGTAGGCTCCTGCTCCTCCTTCTCCGAAACTGTAGTTGCTTTCAGGGGCAACTTTGTGCTCACGGCTGATACGGGCGATATCTATTTTTCTATCGCGTACATTCTTACCTCGTTCCACTACGACAGGCCGGAGTCCTAACTCTATTAATCGCAAGGCAGCAAAAAGTCCGCCCGGTCCTGCTCCCACGACAATGACTTGTGGTTTCCCATCTACCTTATTATATATAGTACGGGTGAACTCCTCATCTTGTGGCATTTCATTAATATATAGGCGTACTTTCAAATTTACATAGATGGTGCGTTGACGTGCGTCTATGCTCCTTTTTAAGATGCGAAGGGCATGGATGGTACGTATATCCAATCCCTTGTCATGTCCGATGAACTGTTTCAGTGACTGTTCGTTGGCTGCTTGTTCAGGCAAGACTCTTATTTGAAATTCCTGTATCATGGTTCTTATTTGGATTGTTCGCCTTCCGGCATTAATTTTTTACGGTAATAAGAATTGGCGGTATATAGTGCGGCGGCAGGGTTGTGTCCTGTCACACGGTCTTTGGTCACTAAAGTTGTAGTATAGGCATTAGAGTACTTGTAGAATAAGCTGTCATGTCCCACACATAGTCCGATAACCACGTTCAACTCTGTATGTGCTTGGTTGAGAAGGCGTGCTTGTAGGATAGGATTACACATTGCCGCACCGATTTTTTCACATTCTTTGGGGATTCCGATAGAGGATTTGGCTATTCCGGCTACTTTGCAGATTACTGAATATACCTCAAAGCCGTTAGCACGGAGGATGCGGGCAAAAATACGGGCTTCATTCACCAGCCCGATACAATAGGCAATTCCTAGTTTTTTATATCCCATCTTGCGTGCGAAAGTCATGATTTCTTCCACACGGGTTAATCGGCAGTAACCTTCATATTCCACTTCGGCACTGGCCACTATTACGTTGTGGTTTTCGTTATATCGTTTCAATGCCCATTCCAAGTCTTCTTGTTCCAAATGGGTTGTCAGGCAAAATTCGGGGTAGGTGCGCTCTTTGAACTTGCAGTTCTGTGTGCCGCAGTCTATGCAGGTCGGGGGGTATGATTGTTCTTTTGTCATTTTATATCATTATTCAAATTAAGTTTTCTCTTATTTATCTCATCCAAACAAAGCCCGGAACGCTTCTTCTACCTTCCTTACCGGAATGATTTCTATCTTTAATTTTGATGTATCCATTCCTTGCAAATTATGTTTCGGTATAAGAATTTGTTTGAAACCTAATTTCTCTGCTTCTCCGATGCGTTGCTCAATACGGTTTACAGGTCGGATCTCACCACTCAGTCCTACTTCACCCGCCATGCAGGTGTCACGTTCTATTTCCGTATCCATATTGCTGGATAGAATGGCACTGATGACAGACAGGTCGATGGCCGGATCATTCACTTTCAATCCACCTGCGATATTCAAAAAGACATCTTTTTGTGCCAGTTTGAATCCTACCCGTTTTTCAAGTACTGCCAGAAGCATGTTCATACGTCGTAAATCAAATCCGGTGGCAGAACGTTGCGGATTCCCATATACTGCCGAACTGACTAAAGCCTGTGTTTCAATCAAGAAAGGGCGGACTCCTTCTATGGCAGAGGCGATAGCAACCCCGCTCATCCCGTCATGGTCTTGGCTAAGCAACAGTTCGGACGGGTTGCTCACTTGGCGCAAACCGTTTTGGCGCATTTCATAAATGCCCAGTTCGGCGGTGCTTCCGAAACGGTTCTTGATGCTGCGGAGAATGCGGTACATATAATGTTGGTCACCTTCAAATTGCAATACGGTGTCTACAATATGTTCCAGTACCTTGGGGCCGGCAATGCTTCCTTCTTTATTGATATGGCCGATCAGAATGACCGGCGTATTTGTTTCTTTGGCAAATTTTAAAATAGAAGCGGAACATTCACGTACCTGTACCAAACTGCCGGGAGAAGAGTCTATCGTTTCGGTTGAGATGGTTTGAATAGAGTCGATGATCACTAAATCGGGTCGTGTATTCTTGATATGGACGTAAATCTGCTCCAACGAAGTTTCACAGACTATCAGGCAGTCGGAAGAATTATGCGGGATACGGTCTGCACGCAGTTTTAATTGCCGGGCACTCTCTTCTCCCGATATATACAATACTTTTTTGTCAGGCAGATGAAGTACGGTTTGCAGCACCAAAGTGGATTTGCCTATCCCCGGTTCACCACCCAGTAGAACGAGTGATCCCGGTACTAAACCGCCTCCCAATACCCGGTTCAGTTCTTCGTCGTGCATATCAATTCGAGGTTCGTCCCCTCCGGTAATGTCATTCAGTGTGACAGGCTTGCTTTTTACGGATTCCAGGCCGGATACCGGTCTTTTGTTTGCAGGTTCCTTGCGTATAATTTCTTCTACGTATGTGTTCCATGCACCGCAAGACGGACATTTCCCTACCCATTTGGGTGAATCCTGCCCACAGTTGGTGCATACATATACAGTTTTTTCCTTTGCCATATTCTTACGGGATAATTAAAACAGCACAACTTGAGGCTGAATTTGTACAAAGGTAAGGAAATAGTTCTGCATACCAATTATGGGTCAGATAAAAAAGTATTAAAGGTTTTTTCTCTTTTCAGAAGTAGCTGGATGTTTCAGGCTTTTCAAGGCTGCTTTCTTATCGAAATGAAAAATACCTGAACAAATGGAAAGATTATTCCGTTTTAGTTATTAAGACGTCTTATAAATTAAAGAACTAAAAAATAAAACTGAAATGAAGCGTATATTCTTTTTAATATTACTTGCCGTTATGTCAACCGGCATATATGCTCAAACCGATGATAAAGGATATAAGGAAGGGGCATGGGTACTGAATGGTGTTACCGGTCTGAATTTGTCACAAACCGCCATGACTAACTGGTCGGCCGGTGGTGAGAATGCCTTATCGGGAAACGCTTACCTGAATGGTTCGTTGACTCATAAAAATGGAAACTGGCTATGGGTGACTAATCTGATATTGGATTATGGCCTGTCCAAAACAAAATCGCAGGGAATGAGAAAGACTATCGATAAAATAGGCCTTTCTACCCAATTAGGATATTCTACTAATAATGTATGGTATTATACTTTAATGGGAGACTTGAATACACAATTTGCCAAAGGATACAACTATCCGGACAAGACTCACTATATTTCGAACTTCTTTGCACCGGCTTATTCTAATATCTCATTAGGTATGGAGTATCGCCCTAAGAGTAACTATTCTGTTTTTCTTTCTCCGGTTTCTGCAAAAATGACTTTTGTGGAAGATGATTATCTTTCGGAGATAGGAGCTTTTGGTGTGGATCCGGGAGACCGTTTCAAAATAGAATGCGGCGCTTATCTGAAAGGCAGGGCCGAGATGCCACTTATGGAAAATGTGAGCATGATTACAACAGCCGATTTCTTTACTCCTTACAGTAGCCAGTTTGGTAATGTGGATGTAAATTGGGATGTATTGATCAGCATGAAAATTAATAAGTTTTTGTCCGCCACCATCAATACGACTTTGAAATATGATAATGATGTGAAGACTTTTGAAGAGGATGGAACTAAAAGAGGGGCGAAAGTTCAGTTCAAAGAAATATTGGGGGTAGGTGTTGCTTATAATTTCTGACGGGGGATAGTTTCACCATAGATTACACAGATTCACAGATTATGTGGATTTATAACGGTTCACACGGATTATGACGATTGATACTAAAGAGTTGGGTCAACTAAATCTGTGTGAATCTGTGTAATCTGTGGTGAATCCTCCTGTTTTTCCTTCTTTTTCACCGCTATTTTGTCTTATTTCTGCCTTAATAAAAAGTATTCTTATATTTTATCGCAAAAAAATGGGAAATTGTGATAGATTGTAGGAAATTGTTTTTATATTTGCATCGTTCAAATAAAAAACAGAAGAAGAACAATAATAAAATGACGATATACTATCTCCATACAACCACCACATTAGGGATGGGGCACATGACAACTACAATGTCCACATCCACAACAATGACCCCTCGGGGTTAAGGATAGTATATGTGTTTCTACGTGATACACGCTTACGGACGTAAGCAAAACAAGCTTTTAATTTTATTTTTTTAGTGTAAACAGATACAGTTTCTTTTCGTTGTCATGCTGGGTGAAACGAAAGTAGATTCTTTACCGGACTTGAAATGGCTCGGAGGACAGAATGGCAAAAGAAGCTGGAATAAAAATAGATAATTGCATGAAAGTTATGAAATTCGGCGGGACATCCGTAGGTTCCGTGAACAGCATTTTAAGCGTCAAACAGATAGTAGAGGCAGTTGAAGAGCCCGTAATTGTAGTTGTGTCGGCATTGGGCGGTATAACTGACAAGTTAATCAATACTTCGCAGATGGCTGCCAATGGGGATTCCGCATACGAGAAAGAATACCGTGAAATTGTGAATCGTCATATTGAAATGGTATATACCGTAATTCCGGCAGGTAATGAGCGTACTGTTTTATTGGATAAGGTCAATGAATTGTTGAGTGAACTGAAGGATATTTTTCAGGGAATTTATCTGATAAAGGACTTGTCGTCTAAAACGTCGGCTACTATTGTAAGTTATGGTGAGCGCTTGTCGTCTATTATTGTAGCTTCGTTGATAAAGGGGGCTGTATGGTATGACTCCCGCAACTTCATTAAGACTGAAAAAAAACATGCCAAACATATTCTGGATTCCGAACTGACCACTCGCTTGGTTAAAGAAACTTTCCAGAAATTACCGGAAGTGGCATTGGTTCCCGGATTTATCTCTACTGATAAGAACAGTGGTGAAGTGACCAATTTGGGACGTGGCGGTTCAGATTATACCGCTTCTGTCATAGCTGCGGCACTGAATGCGGATAGCTTGGAAATATGGACGGATGTGGATGGTTTCATGACGGCAGACCCGCGTGTAATCAGTACGGCCTATACCATTAATGAGTTGAGCTATGTGGAAGCAATGGAGCTTTGTAACTTTGGAGCGAAGGTGGTTTATCCGCCGACTATTTATCCGGTATGTCATAAGAATATTCCTATTCTGATTAAGAATACATTCAATCCTCAAGGCGAGGGAACTATCATAAAGCAGGAAGTGAATTCCGGTTCTAAAGCCATTAAAGGTATCTCATCCATCAATGATACGAGTTTGATTACGGTTACCGGTCTGGGAATGGTGGGAGTGATCGGAGTGAATTTCCGGATTTTTAAAGCATTGGCACAAAACGGCATCAGCGTGTTTATGGTATCGCAGGCATCTTCCGAGAACAGTACTTCTATCGGTGTGCGTAATCAAGATGCGGCGCTAGCTTGTGAAGTGCTGAATGAGGAATTCTCCAAAGAAATAGAAATGGGGGAAATCAGTCCGGTTGTTGCCGAAATGAATTTGGCTACCATTGCCATTGTCGGTGAGAACATGAAACATACACCAGGCATCGCCGGTAAGTTGTTCGGGACTTTAGGCCGTAACGGCATTAGTGTGATTGCTTGTGCGCAAGGTGCTTCAGAAACCAATATCTCTTTCGTGGTAGAATCCAAGTCACTGCGCAAATCATTGAATGTGATTCATGATTCGTTCTTCTTGTCCGAATATCAGGTGCTGAACCTTTTTATCTGCGGTACAGGTACGGTAGGAGGCAGTTTGATAGAGCAAATCCGTTGTCAGCAACAAAAGTTGATGCAGGAACGCGGTTTGAAGCTGAAAGTGGTAGGTATAGCCGATGGACATCATGCGTTGTTTACCCGTGCAGGCGTAGACTTGTCACATTATAAGGAAGAGTTGGCAGAGAAAGGAATGCCTTCGTCCACCCAGGTGTTGCATGACGAGATTATAGGTATGAATATATTCAACTCTGTGTTTGTGGATTGTACAGCCAGTGCAGAAGTTGCATCCTTATATAAAGATTTTCTGATGAATAATATTTCGGTGGTAGCGGCCAACAAAATTGCTGCTTCTTCCGAATACTCCGTTTATAGCGAACTGAAACAAATAGCCCGCCGTCGCGGTGTGAAATTCTTGTTTGAAACCAATGTAGGTGCAGGGCTACCCATTATCAATACAATCAATGACTTGATAAACAGCGGAGACAAGATCTTGAAAATAGAGGCGGTATTGAGCGGTACGCTGAATTACATCTTTAACAAAATCAGCGCGGACATTCCTTTCAGCAAGACCATCAAAATGGCACAGGAAGAGCGCTACTCGGAACCCGATCCGCGTATTGACCTGAGTGGCAAGGATGTGATTCGTAAACTGGTTATTCTGGCTCGTGAAGCCGGATATAAATTGGAACAGGAAGATGTGGAAAAACATCTTTTTGTACCGAATGATTTCTTTGAAGGCCCGTTGGAGGAGTTCTGGAAGAAAGTACCTTCCCTGGATGCGGATTTTGAATCACGCCGTCAAAAGCTGGAGGATGAAAACAAACGCTGGCGTTTTGTAGCCAAACTGGAAGATGGGAAAGGCAGTGTGTCTTTGCAGGAAGTGGACAGCAAACATCCATTCTATGGTCTGGAAGGCAGCAACAACATTATTCTGCTTACAACCGAGCGATATAAAGAGTATCCGATGATGATACAAGGATATGGGGCCGGTGCCAGTGTGACTGCCGCCGGAGTATTTGCCGATATCATGAGCATCGCTAATATTTAGGCTTATGAAACATATTATTATTTTAGGCGACGGTATGGCCGACTGGCCTGCCGAATCACTGGGAAACAAAACATTGCTGCAATACTCCAGTACACCTTATATGGATAAGTTGGCCGCTATGGGACGTACCGGGAGGTTGGTTACAGTTGCTCCCGGATTTCATCCGGGTAGTGAAGTGGCGAATATGTCTGTTATGGGCTATAATTTACCGAAGGTGTACGAAGGCCGTGGGCCGTTGGAAGCAGCAAGCATCGGGGTGGAGTTGCAACCGGGCGATATGGCTATGCGTTGTAACATTATCTGCATCGAAGATGAGAAGATAAAAAATCACTCCGCCGGACATATCACTACCGAAGAAGCTGATGTGCTGGTTAGATATTTGGAAGAAAAATTGGGTTCTGACCGGATTCATTTCTATACCGGTGTACAATATCGCCATTTGTTGGTGATAAAAGGGGGAAATAAACAATTGGACTGCACCCCGCCCCATGATGTGCCTTTGCAGCCTTTCCGTCCGCTCATGGTGAAGGCGGAAGTACCGGAGGCGCAGGAAACAGCCGGATTGATAAATAATCTTATCCTGGCTTCCCAGGAATTGTTGGCAGATCATCCGGTTAATCAAAAACGTATAGCCGAAGGCAAAGATCCTGCTAATAGTATCTGGCCTTGGAGTCCGGGGTATCGCCCGCAGATGGAACCTCTCTCCGGGAAGTATCCGGCCATAAAGAAAGGGGCTGTTATTTCAGCGGTGGACTTAATCAATGGCATAGGACATTATGCAGGATTACGCCGTATTGCTGTAGAGGGGGCTACCGGTTTATATAATACGAATTATGAGAATAAGGTGGCTGCGGCATTGGAAGCATTGAAGACGGACGACTTTGTGTATCTGCATATTGAGGCCAGTGATGAGGCCGGTCACGAAGGAGATTTTAAGTTGAAGCAGTTTACTATTGAAAATCTGGACAAACGTGTTGTAGGACCTGTTTATGAAGCAGTGAAGGATTGGGATGAGCCTGTGGCTATCGCCGTGCTTCCGGATCATCCTACGCCTTGCGAACTCCGTACCCATACGGCCGAACCTGTGCCTTTCCTTATCTATTATCCCGGTATAGAACCGGACTGTGTGCAGACCTTTGATGAAGTGGCATGTGTGGAAGGCAGTTATGGAATATTGAAAGAAGATGAGTTTATGAATGAATTTATGAAAAAATAATGTGGCAGTTTGCTAATTTGCCCCAATGGCAACCCTCCATGCAAAGCCCTTGGCACATTAGCACATTGACGCATTGAAAAATTGTTTACTATGAAATATTACAGTACGAATCACCAGGCTTCCGATGCTTCTCTGGAAGAAGCTGTAGTGAAGGGGCTGGCTTCTGACAAAGGTTTGTATATGCCCAAGGCCATCAAGCCATTGCCGCAAGAGTTTTATGATCAGATTGAGAATCTGTCGTTTCAGGAAATTGCTTATCGCGTGGCCGATGCTTTCTTCGGTGAGGATGTTCCTGCTGAAACACTGAAGCAGATAGTTTATGATACATTGAGTTTTGATGTTCCTGCCGTAAAGGTAAAGGATAATATTTACTCTTTGGAACTGTTTCATGGTCCTACATTGGCATTTAAAGATGTAGGTGGACGTTTCATGGCCCGTTTGTTGGGCTACTTCATTAAAAAAGAAGGGCAAAAGCAGGTGAATGTACTGGTTGCGACTTCGGGGGATACCGGTAGTGCTGTAGCCAATGGCTTCCTCGGAGTGGAAGGTATTCATGTGTATGTGCTTTATCCGAAAGGAAAAGTCAGTGAAATTCAGGAAAAGCAGTTCACTACTCTGGGGCGGAATATCACAGCGTTAGAAGTGGACGGTACTTTTGATGACTGTCAGGCATTGGTTAAGAATGCGTTTATGGATGCTGATTTGAATGCGCACATGAAGTTGACTTCTGCCAACTCCATCAATGTGGCTCGTTTCCTGCCACAGGCATTTTATTACTTCTATGCCTACGCACAGTTAAAGAAAGAAGGAAAAGCGGATCATCTGGTAGTGTGCGTACCTAGCGGAAACTTTGGTAATATCACCGCCGGACTATTTGGTAAACGCATGGGCTTGCCTGTCAAGCGTTTTATTGCAGCCAATAACCGGAATGATATTTTCTACCAATACTTACAGACCGGAAAATACAATCCTCGTCCTTCCATAGCTACTATTGCCAATGCAATGGATGTGGGAGATCCAAGTAATTTTGCCCGTGTACTGGCATTGTACGGTAACAGTCATGCTGCCATAACAGCGGATATCTCTGGTGCGACTTATACGGATGAACAGATTCGTGAAACGGTGGGTGAGGTATATCGGGAAACCGGTTACTTGCTCGATCCGCATGGAGCCTGCGGTTATCGTGCTTTATCCGAAGGATTGTCCCCCAGCGAAACGGGTATTTTCCTGGAAACGGCACATCCGGCTAAATTCCTGGAAACTGTGGAAGGCATCATTGGAGACAAAGTGGAGATTCCCGCCAAACTGCAAGCGTTTATGAAAGGAACCAAACAAAGTGTTCCGATGGAAAAAGACTTTGAAAGTTTCAAAGGCTATTTGATGAAAGAATAGCTTTTAGAAATAGATATCTGATACGAAAAGAGGGAGGCAAAAGTCCAAAGTAACTATCCAATGGTTCACCGTAGGGGCGGATTGAATAGTTATTTTGGGCTTGTTTACATAAAGAACAAAAAAGTTCCGTCACAGCAACATGCTCATTACTAACCACTTTCTGTGTGAAGGTTTCTCAAATCCCCCTCAATCGGTGGTATGCTTCCGGCTATCGAATCCTGTTACGTATGTAACAAGAGCCTATTCCTATTATATTTTCACTCCGTTCCATTTGATATTTCACCCGGGTGAAGCAACTGTTTCACCTAGGCGGAAACGGCTGTTCACCTAAGTGAAATCGCCTCTTCACTCGGGTGAAGCAACAAATGCAGATGGGCAAAAATAAGCCTTATGACGCTCTCCTGCAAGGAAGTAACCGCAACTATGGCACAGGAATTAGAACAACCGATATACGTCAAGCCGAATTTGATAGCGGAGAATGGAAAACCATTTCAGGGGAATTTAGAATGTTTTTTCACATTATATTGTTGATTTACAGAGAGATACTGCGCGTAATCCGGAATGGTTGATGCGTGTCTTTATTTTATTTCTTCCAGCAACTTCCCGAACGAAGGGAATGTCCGTTGTTTCCCGCCCCAGGTGAGGTACAAGGCATCGGGAGCGATGACTTGTAGATGGGGCAGACCGGCAGGAGCGTTTTGGGTTTGCAGACAAGTATATCCGTGACGGTTCAGTGCGTTGATAGTCCAGTGCAATAAGGTTTCGTCTGTCGCTTCCACCGTTATTTCCTGCTTTCCATTCACGGTTGGATAGTAGATGCCATGATCATAATCGAACCGGATATTACTGTGTGAGAACAGCGTGTCCATCCGATGGTTCAGAATCATATCTTCCGTCACTCCGCATTGCAGTCCTGTTTCTTTGGACAGCAGCCAAAGCTTGTCCGACAGTACCAGGGCTTGTTCTATGTCATGGGTGGATAGCAGGATGGCCTTGTTTTGCTCCACCGCCAGCTGATGCAGCAAAGTCATGATTTCTATGCGGCTCACCACGTCCAGAAAAGCGGTCGGCTCATCCAAGATGATAAGCGGACATTCCTGAACCAATGCTTTGGCTATCATTACCTTTTGCCGTTCTCCGTCTGAAAGTTCGGCGGTGTAGCTTTCGGCTTTGTGGGCAATGCCTACGGCATCCAATGCCTCTTTGATAATGAGATGGTCTTTGGGATGGAGCCGTCCGAAGAAGCCTGTATGCGGCTGGCGTCCCAAAGCTACCAGTTCATACACGGTCAGCCCTCCGGCTTGTGTCTTGTCTGTCAGGACTACACCGATGGTGCGCGAACGTTCCTTTTCCGAATACTGCTGCAAAGGCTTGCCCAGTAATTGCAAATCTCCTGCCAGTGAAGGTTGCGAAGCGGACAGGGTGCGGAGCAAAGTCGACTTTCCGGCCCCGTTTGCTCCAAGCAGACTGGTCAGTTCTCCCGGATAGAGTCCGAAAGAAAGGTGTTCGTGCACTTTCTTTTCTCCTTTGTGGGTACGATAACCTATGCACAGGTCTGTGGCGGTGATGACAGCTTGCTTTTCCATCAGTTGAAGTACTGGATTTTACGTTGGTTCACAATGACATAAATAATAATGGGCGCACCAATGACCGGAGTGACGGCATTCAGCGGAATGATACCTGCTTCGCCCGGCAGAATGCAGATGAAGTTGCAGAGCAGGGCAATGGCTCCTCCCGTCAGCATGGTGACAGGTAGCAGAGAATTATGGTTGGAGGTTCCCAGCATGAGGCGGGCAATGTGCGGCACGGCCAGTCCGATAAAGGAAATCGGGCCGCAGAAAGCGGTGGTCGTCGCTGTCAGTAATCCGGTGGCGACAAGCAGCAGGTTACGTGTACGGCGGATGTTGATTCCCAGGTTTTCGGCATAGCGTGTTCCCAGCAGCAGGGCATTCAGAGGCTTTATCAGCAAGACAGCCAACAGCAACCCGATCAATGCGCAAGTCCCGAAGAAAGGCAATTGTTCCAAGGATACCCCCGAGAAATTGCCCAGTCCCCACATCACGAAAGCATGTACCCTATCTGTCGAGGAATAATAGTTCAGTATAGAGATAACCGACGAGGCCAGATAGCCGATCATTATACCGATAATCAAGAGCATGACATTGTTCTTCACCTTCGCAGAGAAATAGATAATCAATCCCAAGATCACGCAAGCCCCTACGAACGCAGCAAGAATCACCGCCATATATCCGCTGATCGGCCAATCCGTAAACTGCCCCAGCGTACCTCCAAAATACAACATGATAGCGGCCACTCCCAGATTAGCCCCATCACTGATACCTAATATAGAGGGTCCGGCCAACGGATTCCGGAATAAGGTTTGCAACAACAGCCCACTCGTAGCCAGTGAAGCCCCCGCCAACAGTGCGGTTATCGCCTGTGGTAAACGAGATTGCAACACGATATTCTGCCATGCGATCTTATCAGATCCCTTCCCCAGTAAAATATCCATCACGTGATCCAAAGGAATCGGTACGGCCCCATACGCCAGCCCTCCCACAAAGAGCACCAAAAGAACCACCCCCAACAACGGATAAAAAAGCAGTGCTTGTTTGTTCATGGCGCGAAGGTATACAAAAAAGCGGAGTTATGTTATACTTCCTCGCAACGTACTAAGTCCCACCCACGGAATTGCAACAACAAACGATGCAGAGTTGTTCCTTCCGACAAACAGCGTACTATCTTATCTTCGCTATACTGCAGTAATTGGTTTCGTCCCTCCAACGCTTGAACCTCCAGTTCGGCATCAGTTGCCGTACGAGTCGCATATTTCAATTCCAAGATATAGCTATGCTTCACGTCCGGATAGCGCTTCTTATCGGGTAAAAGGAAAAAGTCACAATACCCATAGTTCATTTCCAGTTCCGGCTCCACCAAATAATAGGAGGCAAGAGCAAGATAGGCTTTCAGAAAACCTTGCAGGTTCCGCTCGCCTTCCATCGCGTCACGCACGGCTGAATTTTCACGATACGCCTGAGCTACGCTCTCAAAGAAAGGCTTCCAACGGCCATCGTAAGCCATGTCGGTCAACATCACATTCAAATAATGCAAATCAATAGAACTATATTTTTGGTAATAGTCACGAAGAAAACCGAAATATTGCTCTCGTACACAATTATTCGGTATACTCATTTTAATCAAATCTCCCCGTGTACCACACATCGTAAGCAAACCATAATAATAAAGTAGACTACGGAAATTATCTATATCCGTTATTCGCTCAGCGGGGAAAGAAGTATGCAAATCCACGAAGATATCTCCCTCCGCAGCAATCTTTTCGATGGTACTCATACGATCTCCCTCTTGTACGGAGTCGCGATCAATACGTGCCAGCATCTTCAGCTTACTATAGTCCGTTCGGATATTCTTATCGACCATTTCTTCTGGGGCACGATGAAAATCAACTTGCCAACGTAAATAATATAAAGTCATATCACAATTGAAAACCCGATCGTCATCCAAGCTCTTTCTTGCGAAACAGTAATTGTCATACCAAGGCTTCATCTCCGCAATCATTGCCTCAACGTCCCCATTGAGCATATCGTTTTGCTGATAATAATGAAACATCTCACGAACTTCTGTTTCGTCAAAGCCCATCATAGCATTAAAACGAGGATCTACCGAGATATTCCAATCTATATTATATCCACTCGACAAATCATCCAACGTCACAGGGCTTACCCCCATCATGAATATACGGTCAAACATTCCCTTGAATTGCTTGAAATACTCCCGGTAGAAACCACTGGCGTGAGTCAAGTCATGAAACATTTGCTGCCCATGCTCACTCAAAATCACATTGGTAAAGTTGTCGTACTCATCTATAATGAGATACAATGGATATCCCTTTTCCTTCGCTTTTATTTCTATGTAAGCCAATTTAGACTTGGCACTTTCAATATTTTTGACGGTCTCCTTAAAATCCGCGTCATAAAAAGCAGCGTACACATGCGCGAACTGATTAATGATTAAGCTGCAATAATCATTGAAACTTGTCATCAAGTCCGCTCCCGGCATCGAACAGCCCGCTTTAGAGAAATCGAAATAAAGTACCTGATACATGAAATAGTTGTTCTCGTTCTGATATTCCTTAGCTTTCACCAGATGTTCATAGGCTCTTTGCGGCTGTTGGGTATTCAGGTAATAATAAGCATAGAACAATTCGTTGAACAGAAATACGTCAGAGAAACCGTCTTTAAGAGAAGGATTTTCCTTGATATGTTTATAGAGTGTGCTTTCGAGTTCTTGCAGGTATTTA
>OLWN01000671.1_pt1 | contig 14936 bp, 10 predicted proteins | sample 1644151 | NCBI WGS metagenome assembly OLWN01 (sample SAMEA103958121, study PRJEB25191) | human gut metagenome
AAGCTCGGTCCGGAAGAAATTACGCGCGACATTTCCAACTTGTCGGAAGTGCAGTTAAATCGCCTCGATGAGTCCGGCGTGGTTTACATCGGCGCGGAAGTTAAGGCCGGCGACGTCTTGGTCGGCAAAGTGACGCCGAAGGGCGAAACACAGCTCACGCCCGAGGAAAAACTCCTTCGTGTGATTTTCGGCGAAAAGGCGAGCGACGTTAAGGATACGAGTCTGCGTGTTCCTTCCGGCATGGAAGGCATCGTCATGGATGTTCAGATCTTTACGCGCGATGCCCAGGAAAAGCAAAAGGACAAGCGCGCCAAGTCCATTATCGATGCGCAGTTAAGTAGTTACGAAAACGACTTGAAAGATGCGTTAAAGATTGTCGAAACGGACGTGTTCTCGCGTCTTCGTCGGCAACTTAAAGACCACGAGACACTCGGGGGCGCCAAGAAACTCGGCGCTTGCACGCTCACAGCCGAAGTGCTCGACGGCATCGTCGGATACGATTTGCTCGAACTTCGCATGAAGACCGATGAAGACCAAAAGCTCGTTGAAATGGCTCGAGCTATGGTCGAAGGAAAGCGCGAAGAAAACAAAGCCCTTTACGCCAAGAAGAAAGAAAAACTCGAGCGCGGCGACGAATTGCCGCCCGGAGTTTTGAAGATGGTCAAGGTCTTTATCGCCGAGAAGCGCCGCTTGCAGCCCGGTGACAAGATGTCGGGCCGCCACGGTAACAAGGGTGTGGTTTCCAAGATCTGCCCGATTGAGGATATGCCCTACATGGCAGACGGTCGTCCGGTGGACATTTGCTTGAATCCGCTCGGCGTGCCGAGCCGTATGAACATCGGTCAGATTCTCGAAGTGCATTTGGGCTGGGCCGCTAAGGGCCTGGGCTGGAAGATCGATCGCATGCTCAAGGATGAAAAGACGCGTCAAGTCAAACAGATTCGCGCCTTCTTGGACAAGATCTATAACGGCACGGGTAAGAAAGAAGACCTCGATAGCCTTACGGATGAAGAAATCATGCGCTTGGCGGAGAATTTGCGTAACGGCGTGCCGTTTGCAACGCCCGTGTTTGACGGCGCCACCGAAAAGCAGATTCGCATGATGCTCGATTTGGCCTTTACCGATGAGGAAGCCAAGAAGCTTGAACTTACCGAAAGCAAGACCCAGGCGACGCTTTACGACGGTCGTACGGGAGAAGCCTTCGATCGCCCCGTGACCGTGGGATTCATGCACTTCTTGAAACTGCACCACTTGGTCGACGACAAGATGCATGCGCGCTCAACGGGTCCGTACAGTCTTGTGACGCAGCAGCCTTTGGGCGGCAAGGCGCAGTTCGGCGGACAGCGTTTCGGCGAAATGGAAGTCTGGGCTCTGGAAGCGTACGGCGCAAGCTATGTGCTGCAGGAAATGCTGACTGTCAAGTCCGACGACGTCAACGGACGTACGAAGGTCTACGAGAACATCGTCGACGGCGATCAGCAGATTTCGGCGGGTATGCCCGAGTCGTTCAATGTGCTGGTTAAGGAAATTCGGTCGTTGGGTATTGACATCGACCTGGTTAAGAATGACGCTAACACGAAGGAATAAAGACAGATGAATATGCTTCGTGACATGTTTCGTCAGGCTGCGGCCGACGACAACTTCGATGCGATTAGAATCGGCATCGCCTCTCCCGAGAAGATCCGTTCCTGGTCTTACGGCGAGGTCAAAAAGCCGGAAACAATCAACTATCGCACCTACAAGCCCGAACGTGACGGCTTGTTCTGTGCGAAGATTTTCGGACCGATTAAGGACTACGAGTGCTTGTGCGGCAAGTACAAGCGCTTAAAGCACCGCGGAGTCATCTGCGAAAAGTGCGGCGTGGAAGTGACGCTCTCGAAAGTGCGTCGCGAACGCATGGGGCACATTGAGTTAGCCAGTCCCGTCGCCCACATTTGGTTCTTAAAGAGTCTTCCCTCGCGTATGGGCATGGTGCTCGATATTCCGCTTCGGGATATCGAACGCGTGCTGTATTTCGAAACCTACTGCGTGGTCGATCCGGGCATGACGCCTTTGAGCCGCGGCATGCTGTTGACCGAAGAAGACTTTATCAAAGCCACCGAGCAGTACGGCAATGACTTTACGGCCAAGATGGGTGCTGAAGCCATTCGCGAACTTCTGGCCAAGATCGATATCGACGCAGAAGTCACGAAGTTGCGCGAAGAACTCAAGGCGACCAATTCGGAAGCCAAGATTAAGAAGTTTGCCAAGCGCTTAAAGGTCTTGGAAGCCTTCCAACGCTCGGGAATCAAGCCCGAATGGATGATCCTGAGCGTCTTGCCGGTTCTGCCGCCCGATTTGCGCCCGCTCGTTCCGCTTGACGGCGGACGGTTTGCGACGTCCGATTTAAATGATTTGTATCGTCGCGTCATTAACCGCAATAACCGCTTAAAGCGCCTTTTGGAATTGAAGGCGCCGGAAATCATCGTGCGCAACGAAAAGCGCATGCTGCAGGAAGCGGTCGACAGCCTTTTGGATAACGGCCGTCGCGGCAAAGCGATGACAGGTCCCTCTAAGAGACCCTTAAAGTCCTTGGCCGACATGATCAAGGGCAAGTCGGGTCGCTTCCGTCAGAACCTACTCGGTAAACGCGTGGACTACTCGGGTCGTTCCGTTATTACGGTCGGTCCGGAATTAAAGCTTCAGCAGTGCGGCTTACCCAAATTGATGGCTTTGGAACTATTTAAGCCCTTCATTTTGAGTCAGCTCGAGAAGCGCGGCTTGGCCAACACCATCAAGAGCGCCAAGAAGATGGTCGACAATCAGGAACCCGTGGTTTGGGATATCCTCGAAGAGGTCATTTACGAGCACCCCGTGATGCTCAACCGTGCTCCGACGCTACACCGCTTAGGTATTCAGGCCTTTGAGCCCAAGCTCATCGAAGGTAAAGCCATCCAGTTGCACCCGCTCGTTTGCGCGGCCTTTAACGCCGACTTCGACGGTGACCAGATGGCCGTGCACATTCCGCTTTCTTTGGAAGCGCAACTCGAGGCGCGTTGCTTGATGCTCTCGAGTAACAATGTGCTTTTCCCGGCTAACGGCGATCCCTCCATCGTTCCCAGTCAGGACATGGTGCTCGGTCTTTACTACGCCACGCGTGAGCGCATCAACGCGCCCGGCGAAGGCATGTTCTTTGCCGATTTGGATGAAGTCCAGCGTGCTTTGGATAGCAAGACGGTCGTGTTGCAGACGCGTTGCACGGTCCGTATCCGTGAGTTTGAAGTGAACTCCGAAACGGGCGAAGAAAAAGAAGTCTTCAAGCGCTATGAGACAACGGCCGGTCGTGCGCTTTTGAGCTCGATTTTGCCGCACGGCATGTCGTTTGCCGAACTCAATCGCACGTTAAAGAAAAAGGAAATCGCCAAACTCATCAATAAGTGCTTCCGCCAGTGCGGATTGCGCGCGACGGTGATGTTTGCCGACCAATTGAAGAACAACGGCTACCGCCTTGCAACGCTTGCCGGTATTTCGATTTGCATCGGCGACATGTCGATTCCCAAGCAAAAGGCCGAACTGATTGAAGAGGCCGAGACGGAAGTCAAGCAAATCGAAGACCAGTACACCTCCGGTTTGGTGACGGCCGGCGAACGCTACAACAAGGTCATTGATATTTGGGGCCGTACGGCTGACGAAGTCGGTAAAGTCATGATGAAGGATCTTTCGAGCGAACCGGTTGTCGATCGTCACGGTCAAGAGGTTCGTCAAGAGTCCTTTAACTCCATTTACATGATGGCCGACTCGGGCGCTCGCGGTTCTGCAGCTCAGATTCGTCAGGTTGCCGGTATGCGCGGCCTGATGGCAAAACCCGACGGCTCGATTATTGAAACGCCGATTACGTCGAACTTCCGTGAAGGTTTGAACGTTTTGCAGTACTTCGTGTCAACCCACGGTGCTCGTAAAGGTTTGGCCGATACGGCTTTAAAGACCGCTAACTCCGGTTACCTGACGCGTCGTCTTGTCGATGTGACACAGGACCTCGTTGTGGTCGAAGATGACTGCGGAACGACAAACGGCTTTGAGATGCGGCCTCTTGTTGAAGGCGGCGAAGTGATTCAGACGCTGCGTGACCGCATTTTGGGTCGCGTGACAGCCGAACCGGTCTACGACAACCAGCATGAAGTCTTGGTCCAAGCCGGCGTCCTTCTCGATGAGAAGGTCTGCGACATAATCGACCGGGAAGGCATCGATAAGGTCAAGGTTCGTACGCCGCTGACGTGTGAGACCCGTTACGGTCTTTGCGCCAAGTGCTACGGACGCGACCTCGGACGCGGCACGCTCGTAAATACGGGTGAAGCAGTCGGCGTGATTGCCGCACAGTCCATCGGCGAACCCGGTACACAGCTGACGATGCGTACGTTCCACATCGGTGGTGCGGCCAGTCGTGCCGCCGTGGCCTCGTCTGTGGAAGCCAAGAGTTCGGGCGTTGTCGATTTCTCGGCGGCGATGCGGTATGTCACGAACGGCAAGAATGAGCTCATCGTGATTTCTCGCTCCGGGGAACTGGTGATTAAGGACAAGGAAACCGGGCGCGAGCGCGAACGCCATAAGGTTCCGTACGGCGCAACGCTTTTGATTAAGCCCGATCAGGAAGTCAAAGTCGGCGAACAGCTTGCTACATTCGATCCGATGACACTTCCGATTATTTCCGAGTACGCGGGCACCGTGAAGTTTGAAAACGTGGTCGAAAATCTCACGGTTATGAACCAAGTGGACGAAGTGACGGGCTTGAGCACAATGGTTGTGATTGATCCCAAGACTTCGACCGCGGCCAAGGCGGCCGGCAGAAATGCCAAGAATGCGGCTGCCAACACCGTGCGTCCGCTCGTGCACCTAGTCGATGCCGAGGGTAACGAAGTGAAGATTCCGGGCACGAACCACGCCGTGACGATTCAGCTTCCTGTCGGAGCGCTTGTCGGTGTTCAGGACGGTCAGGAAATTCACCAAGGTGAAGTTTTGGCGCGTATCCCGCGTGAAACGCAAAAGACGCGAGACATCACGGGCGGTCTGCCGCGCGTGGCCGAGCTCTTTGAAGCACGTAGTCCGAAGGATGCCGGTATGCTCGCCGAAGAAACCGGTACCGTCACGTTCGGCAAGGAAACCAAGGGTAAGCAGCGCCTCATTATTACCGACAACGACGGTGCCGAGCACGAGTTCTTAATTGGCAAAGACAAGCAGATTCTCGTGCACGACGGTCAGGTTGTGCAGCGCGGCGAAGAAATCGTCGAGGGACCGACCGATCCGCGCGATATTTTGCGCCTGCTCGGTATTGAGGAACTGGCGCGCTACATCGTCGATGAAGTTCAGGACGTGTACCGTCTGCAGGGCGTGAAAATCAACGACAAGCACATTGAAGTGATTGTGCGTCAGATGCTTCGTCGCGTGCAGATTGTCGATCCGGGTGACACCAAGTTCATCACGGGCGAACAGGTCGAACGCAGCGAAATGCTCAACGAAAACGACCGTGTCATTGCTCAGGGTAAGACCCCGGCTAAGTACGAGAACCTCTTGCTCGGTATTACCAAGGCCTCGCTCTCGACTGACTCCTTTATCTCGGCGGCGTCCTTCCAGGAAACAACCCGCGTGTTAACGGAAGCGGCCATTATGGGCAAGCGCGACAACCTGCGCGGCTTGAAGGAAAACGTCATTGTCGGACGTTTGATTCCGGCCGGTACGGGTCTGGCGTATCGCAAGGCGCGCAAGGCCAAGGAAAATCTCGATGTGGTGCGCGCAAGCTCGGAATCTTCCGAAGCCCGTCGTGCAGCCGACAACCTATTTAAGTCGGAAACGGAAGAAGAAAAGCAGGTTGCCAAGGACATCACCGAAGATATGTTCGCCAGTGCTTCGGCCGAAAAGAGCACGGGACTTTCTGCTGCCCGTCGTGCGGCAGAAGAACTCTTTGCGACGCGTGACCATCACGAGGCCTCGGAAAATCCGTCGCCTGAGTCCAAAGATGTAAGCGGTTCCAAGTAGCAAGCTTTGCTAACGACAAAAAGGCGATCGAAAGGTCGCCCTTTTTTTACCGTCGCTCACGGTGTCTAGTTAAGATGAGCAACACATGATGTGTTTTAACCAATTTCTAAGGAGAATTTCATGTCTTTCAAAACCAAACTTTTTGCTGTGACAACAGCATTGTTAATGGCAGTAACCGCATCGGCTGCTCCGGCAAGCGATGCCGAATACGTCAAACAGAAGGGAACCTTTACCGTCGGGGTCACCGTTTTTGCCCCGATGGATTACAAGGATGCCGACGGAAAATGGGTCGGCTTTGATGCCGACTTGGCCCAAGCGTTTGCCAAGACCCTCGGCGTCAAGTGCGAATTCCAGATTATCGACTGGGACAACAAGGTTCTCGAATTAAATAGTAAGAACATCGATGCCGTTTGGAACGGTATGACGCTCACTGACGAAGTGATGAACTCCATGCGCACGACCAAGGCTTATCTGAATAACGCTCAGGTTGTCGTGCTTCCCACGAGCTTGGCTAAAAAGTACAAGACGACCGAGCAGATGAAGAAGTTGTCGTTTGCCGTCGAGAGCGGTTCGGCCGGTGCCAAGGAAGCCAAGGCAAACGGCTTTAAAGTGACGGAAGTGACCGATCAGGCCACTGCTTTGCTCGAAGTCAGTTCCGGCAACCAGGATGCGGCCGTGATGGATTCTCTGATGGCGGCTGCCATGGTCGGCCCCGGCACGAGCTATGCGAAATTGACACCGACCATCAAGCTTAATAAGGAAGAGTACGGTGTCGGTTTCCGTAAGGGCTCGGACTTGGCTCCTGCCTTAGATAAGCTCTTTGTCAAGATGTACAAAGACGGATCGCTGTTAAAGCTCGCGAAAAAGTACGGCGTTCAGGAAGCTTTGATCGATCAAAAGTAATTCCTCGTCTATCAGAAGGGAAAATCATCGGAATGACCGGCCTTAAAGCCGGTCGTTTCGTCTTTAAAGCCATTCAATTACCGATTCGAGCGGCTTTCGGTCGCTTCAAAGGTACGTCCAAGGCGGGCTTTTTCGCGCCGAACGACCAATCGGCGGGGTTTTATGCCCGTATGTGGGTAAAATACATATCTTCGGTTTCGGTTTTTCGGAACCGAAGTTTGTCATTTCTGATGCACTCTCTGTGAGACTGCCGTGTTTTGGACCGTTATCGGAGCGTTAAACGAAGGATTTCTTCAAACGCTCAAACTTTTTCTTGTGACGCTTGTCGGCGCCTTGCCGCTCGGGCTTGTTATTGCCTTCGGCAGCATGAACTCTTCGGCGCCGATTCGATATCTGTCCCGCACATTGGTTTGGATTATCCGCGGCACGCCGCTCATGCTCCAAATCATCATCATCTTTTACATTCCCGGATACTTTTTCGACGGCATGAGCATCTGGCCGCGCGGAGATGCCGGTCGATTTACCGCCGCTTCCGTGGCGTTTATCATCAACTACGCCTGTTATTTCTCGGAAATTTATCGCGGCGGCATTCAAAGCGTCCCGGTCGGACAGCGCGAAGCCGGGCTCGTTCTCGGACTGACAAAGCGTCAGATTTTCTTCAAGATTACGCTTTTGCAGATGGTCAAACGCATCATCCCGCCGATGAGTAACGAAATCATCACGCTCGTCAAAGACACGTCGCTTGCGCGCATCATTTCGATGCAAGAACTGATTTGGGCCGGATTTGCGTTCCTAAAAGGCTCGCACGGGTATTCGGGATTGATTTGGCCGCTTTTCTTTACCGGCGTTTATTACTTGGCTTTTGTCGGGCTTTTAACCATCGGATTTGCCGCATTGGAGAAAAAGCTCAGTTACTTCCGTTAAGGAGCCGATGCGATGTCGATATTGGAAGTTTCTCACTTACGTAAGAGTTTCGGTGGCACGCAGGTGTTGCGCGACATCTCGTTTTCCTTGGAGCAGGGACAGACCCTGTCGCTTATCGGTCCTTCGGGGGGCGGAAAAACAACGCTCCTAAGGTGCCTCGTGAGTTTGGAAGTAGCCACCTCAGGCGTCATCGCCGTGAACGGAGAACGCGTCTTTGACGGCGATGTGCCTGAGACGAAAACCGAGGAGGGGCTGCGTCGCAGCCGACGTCATTTCGGATTGGTTTTCCAGAACTTTAATCTTTTCCCGCAGTACACGGCTTTGGAAAACGTGACGTTAGCCCGACTTTTAAATGCCTCGAAAACCCATGAAAAGCCCGAAGACATCATCGAACACGGGCGGGAGTTGTTGCGCGTTATCGGGCTTGAAGCGCGCGCCGATTTTTATCCGCATGAGCTCTCGGGCGGTCAGCAGCAGCGTGTGGCCATTGCAAGAGCGCTTGCGATGGAGCCGAGCATTCTGTGCTTTGATGAGCCGACATCGGCTCTAGATCCGGAACTTACCGGTGAAGTCCTTCGCGTGATTAAATCGCTTGCGGAAAAGCACACGACCATGGTGATCGTCACGCACGAGATGAGTTTTGCGCAGGATGTTTCCGACAAAGTTCTTTTCATGGACGGAGGGTTGATTGTCGAACAAGGTACGGCAGAACAGGTTTTCGTGCACCCGAAAAAAGAACGCACGAAAGCCTTTTTGTCGCGCTACAACCATGCTTAACGAGGGATGACCTGTTGGTTTCGTTCCGGGGCTTTTCGCGCCAACGACCTTAATCATTTCAACCAGTTTTTAGGTGTTTTATGACCTCTCAAGAGACGACTCGGCCGCGCATTATGGTGGATATGTCGGCTACATTGATTCACCACGGACACGTCAGACTGTTGCATAAAGCGGCACAGTTCGGCGATGTGGTTGTTGCTTTGACAAGTGACGAAGAAGTCAAGAAAAAGAAGGGATACACACCGGAACTTACGTTTGACGAACGGCGCGAAATTCTCCTCGCGATGCGCGACGTGAAAGAGGTCGTTTCCTGCCCGTGGCTCATTACCAATGAGTTTTTGGAACAGCACCATTGCGATTTTCTGGTGCACGGGGCGGACAACTCCAATCAGATTCCGCCGGAAAAACTCAAGATTTTCCCGCGCACCGAAGGCATCAGCAGTTCCTTGCTGCGCGAGCGCGTGCTCGATAGCCTCATGGAAATGAATCTCGATAAAAATTCCAAGAGCGTTTCCAATAAGCTCGCGATGTATTTGATTGAAACCGTCAAAAAGGAATTTCGTCTCGAATGACTCGTTTCGAGCGCTTCTTTTTTGCGAGCGGCGTTCTCTTATGCCTATTAAGTCCGCTCGATGCCTGGGCCTATTTGGACCCGGGCACGGGAAGCATGCTCCTTTCGGTTTTAGTGGGTCTTGTTTCAAGTGCCTACTTTTTATTGCGTCGTCTTCCGGCATTAACGCGGGCTTTTTTCTTTCGCCTGGCAGGCAAAAAAGACGACTTGAAAGGAAACGGCATTGTGTTTTACTCCGAAGGCCGGGCCTATTGGTCGACCTTTCGCCCTGTGTTGCTCGCCTTAGTTAAACGTCGTGTGTCGGTGACGTTTTTAACGAGTGACCCGGAAGACCCTGTTTTTTCCACGCCGGAGCTATCTCCTTTCGTTCACGCACGTTTTATCGGAAAGGGAAACACCGCTTACACAGCCTTAGGGTTTCTTGAGGCCGATGTCTTTGTGCTCACGACGCCGGGAATCGACGTACTGCAGATTAAACGGAGCCCGGGCGTTAAACGCTATATTCACATTGTGCACGCCGTCGGGGATATCCACACCTATAAGTTCTATAGCTTTGATTACTACGATGCCGTCTATTGCGCGGCGCCCGGACAAGTCAAAAGCTTGCGTGCTTTAGAGTCGATTCGAAAAACAAAACCCAAGGACCTTCCCCTTTTGGGGTGCGCGTATTTGGACGGCTTAGTTCAAAGGCAAAAGAAAGAAGAATCGAAACCGGAAGAGAAAACCGTTCTCGTGGCCCCGACTTGGGGAAAAAACGGGCTTTTAACCAAAACGGGAGCTCGTGTTCCGCTTCTTTTAGCCAAAGCCGGCTTTCATGTGATTTTGCGCCCTCACCCGCAAAGCTTTGTCTCCGATAAAGCCGTAATCGGGGAGGTTTTAAAGGCCATTGACGGGAATGATGCGATTGAACTGGATCGTAATCCGGACGGCTTTGTCAGCCTTTCGCGCGCCTCGGCGATGGTAAGCGACATCTCAGGGGTCATTTTCGACTATGCCTTTGTCTTTTTGCGTCCTGTGGTGGCCGTGGGACCGGGACCGGTGAAAGACGGCTTTGAGGCATGGGAGATTGAGCACCCGGCTTGGGAGCAGGAGATTCTTCCGAAAATCGGCGAGCGGGTGCTTGAGGCCGATGAGGCAACGCTTCTTGCTGCCGTCAAGCGCGTCATGAACGCGAAGGATTCTCTTAAGGAAACCATTCAATCGATTCGCGATGCCAACATTGTCAATTTCGGCTCTGCGGCAGACCCGATTGCGCTGGCTTTAATTGACGAAGAAACTCGGGAGGCGCACCGTGATTGATTTTATTTACACGGTCTTTATCGCCCCCTTAGAGTACTGGATGCGGGTGGTCCTGGTATGGGGCCACGGCGTTTGTGACGGCAATTGGGGCTGGGCCATTGTCCTTATGAGCCTTGTTGTCAATACGGTGATTCTGCCGATTTACATGAAGGCTGAAAGTTGGCAGGAACAAGAACAAAAGCTTCGCTTGGGATTTGAAGCCAAGGAGGCGATGATTAAGCGCGCCTTTCACGGGCAAGAGCGCTTTGCGATGATTTCGACGATGCGTCGACAGGCAGGCTACACGGCCTTCCTTTCGATGCGCTCGAGCGTAGGCTTTTTCCTGCAGATTCCGTTCTTTTTTGCCGCATACCACTTCTTAAGTCATTTCGACCCCTTAAGCGGCGTAAGTTTCTTGGGTCTTGCCGACCTCGGCAAACCCGACGAAGTCCTTCACATCGGGTCTTTTGCCGTCAATGTGATGCCGATTCTGATGACGGTGATCAATATCGGGTCGGCGCTGATTTACACGAAACACCTGGCGCGGCGCGACAAGATTCAGCTTTATGCGATGGCCGCACTCTTTCTGGTGCTCCTATATGACGCGGCAAGCGGACTTGTGCTTTACTGGACGTGTAACAACATCTATTCGCTCGCGAAGAACATCGTTTACGACGTCGTAAGAAAATTAGCGCCGCTTGTCCGAAATATCCCTTTGCACGTGATAAGAGCAAAACCGAGTCAGGAGCCGGTTTCCTGGATCGGACTTTTGCCGTTACTTTTCTGGGTTGTCGGTGCGACTCTTGGAGTTCTTTCAAGCACGCAGTTTGCGATGTTCGGCGGAATGGAGCGTCGGATTTTGGAATTGACGGCCGGAGCTTTTTACGTTGCAAGCGTTCTTGTATGCCTTGTTCAGGGCGCCAAGCTTCTGACCGTGCGCGGGCGAGCACTTTTTGCGCTCTTTATTCTGTTCCTATGCGTCAATTGCCTATGGTATTGGTACAAGGGAACGTTCGTGCGTGCCCGGGTGTTCTTCACGTTCCTCACGGGTCTTTTGAGCCTGATTCCGGTTTTGTCGCTTACGCTCGATCGCTATCGACCCGAGCGTTGGCTTTATCCTAAGTCCGATCCTTCGTCGCTTTACACCCCGAGTGCCTTCTGGCTTGTGATTCTTCTTTGCAATTACCTACCGGTACAGGCCTACTGCACGGCTCCCGAAATCTTTTCTTCGCCCGATGTGGTACTCGCTAAGCTCTTACTGCCGTCGGCTGTTTTCGGAGCGGTTCTTTATGTGGCCGGGCGTCTTTGGGTTTTCCTCGGCGTGATGCGCACGGCATCCGTTCTCACGGCGTTTGTGGCCTTCTGGCTGACGCTTTATGCGTTTGTCTTGCCGCTTGATGTCGGATCGATTGACGGCTTTCAGATCGAATCGCCCGCACGGCTTTATCGCCCCGTGAACGTAGCAACCGACGTGTTGGTTTTAGTGGGACTCGGCGCGGTGTTCTATCAGTGCCTCAAACGCCGGGCCGTTGTCGTACTTCGCGTGGCGCTCACCTGTGCCTGTGTTTTAAGTGTGGTGGCCGGCATCGAGCAGCTCTGGTCGACCCAGGGCCGCTGGCAGGAAGATACGCAATCGCGGCGCACGGAGCTTCCGGCGTATAACGAATCGATGCTCGGATTTACCAAACACGGCAAGAATACGCTTGTTTTTGTCTTGGATATGTTCTCCGGGCGTCACATGACCGAAATCATGCGGGACAATCCGGACCTCAAAGAAAACCTCACAGGGTTTGTTTGGTATCCGGACACCTTGGCGCAGGGACGGCGTACTACGACAAGTATTGCAACGCTGATTTGCGGCGAGGTTTGCACGGTCGGCGGATTAAATCAGGGTGAAAAGGATTCGCTCGTTGAGAAAATCAATCGGCGCTACGCCGAGGCGTTAAGTGTGTTCGGCGAAAAAACGGAACTTTTTATCAACGAACACACCTGGCTTGAGTCGCAGCGCTTTTCTCGGTATGCGGGGAAAAACGCGCTCGCCGTTCGATTTTTAAGTTCGGCGTATTTAAATCGCTACGCCCAAAAGCACGGCCTTGAAATTTCGGTGGGCGGAAGCGATGACTTCTTAACGGCCGTCAGTCTTTTCAGCGCCTCGCCGTGGTCCTTTAAATCCGTGATTTATTTTGACGGACATTGGGTCACACAGGCTATCGGATATTGGACAAGCGACCGCGTGGCCAATCGCTTGCAGGAATGGGCATTTTTAGATCAGCTCAGTGAAATTTCCAACGCACGTGCGGCTCACGATACGTATAAGTTCTTTCATTCGGAAATTACCCATAACCCGTGGCTGATGGTCCCAGGCAAGTGCGGCATTATCCGCGAGCTTGCTCCGGGGCAAAACTATCCGCAGCAGGCCGTCGAAACCTGTGCGTTAAAAGCGCTTGCCTCGTGGTTTGATTGGATGAAAAAGGCCGGTGTTTACGACAACACGACGATTGTGATTGCGAGCGACCACGGCGCATACGGCATGCGCTTAAATCCGCTTTTAATGGTCAAGCCGAGAAACGCCGCCTCTGAACCCTTGCGAAGTGAAAATGCGCCGATGAATCTGACGGATGTTCCGGCCTTGGCCGCCGGAACGTTCGTGGTGCCTAAGGCAAACCGCGTTCGCCACACCTACGAGATGGATAAGAACGCCGAAGATCGCTACAAGGGAGCCCGAGAGTATCGGGTTACTGGTCCCGTGTTAGACCCGAAAAGTTGGCCGGCGGACTTTCCGCGTGAGGACATCCCTCGGTAAAGCACTTTGTGCCGGCCGTCAGGTCGACCACAAGATGTTGATTTGTATAGTCTAAACCCTTGACAGAATTCAAAAAAGAGGCGAGAATCACAGCCTTTTCCGGCTCCTGTGAAGCATAGGAGACGGGGTACGGCTGTGCGTCGCGCCCCGTTTTTGTGTGTCCGAAGAGGTGGAAAAGACAAAAAATTTTATTCACCAGCAACTTATCTCCCTTTCGGACACATGTCCGAATCGGATGGCTTTACCTTATAGGGACGCTATGCCCACTATTAATCAGCTTGTTCGCAAGCCCCGTGAGAACACTCACGACAAATCCAAGAGCCCCGCTCTTAAAAACTGCCCGCAAAAGCGCGGCGTCTGCACCAAGGTCTACACCACGACCCCGAAAAAGCCGAACTCGGCTTTGCGTAAGGTTGCTAAGGTGCGTTTGACCAACGGTTTTGAAGTCATTTCCTACATCGGCGGCGAAGGTCATAACCTGCAGGAACACTCTGTGGTTCTGATTCGCGGCGGACGTGTCAAGGACTTGCCCGGTGTCCGTTACCACATCGTTCGTGGTTCTCTGGATACGCAAGGCGTTCAAGACCGCAAGCAGGCTCGCTCCAAGTACGGCGCCAAGCGCCCGAAGAAAGCGTAATTCGCGACGGTTCTTGTCAGCCGTGCGAAATGGCGGCCCCGCTGTAAGAGGGCCGAGTAAGTCGCAATCCGGACAATGCGGATTGCAGTGTTTTTAGACTGAAGACAACGAAAAGAGGAAAAATATGCCCCGTCGTCGCGAAGTACCAAAACGTGAGATCCTTCCCGATCCGAAGTTCGGAAACGTGGAAGTCTCCAAATTTATCAATGTCGTCATGCTTGACGGCAAAAAGGCTGTTGCCGAACGCATCGTTTACGGTGCTCTGCAGCAGATTGAAGAAAAAACAGGAAAGAACCCCATCGAAGTGTTTACGGCTGCCGTCAACAACGTGCGCCCGCTCGTGGAAGTCAAGAGCCGCCGTATCGGCGGTGCGAACTATCAGGTTCCGTGTGAAGTGCGTCCCGTCCGTCGCACGGCCCTGGCGATGCGCTGGTTGCGTGAATGCGCGAAAGCCCGCTCGGAAAAATCGATGCCCCAACGTTTAGCTGGTGAGTTGTTGGAGGCTTCCGAAGGCCGCGGCGCCGCGATGAAGAAGCGTGACGAAGTCCATCGTATGGCAGAGGCCAACAAGGCCTTCTCGCACTTTAGGTTCTAGTTGTTGAGAGGATACAATGGCTCGTACTACACCGATTGCTCAGTATCGCAATATTGGTATCTCTGCCCACATTGACGCGGGTAAGACCACAACAACGGAACGTATTCTGTTCTTTACGGGTGTCAACCACAAACTCGGCGAAGTGCATGACGGCGCTGCGACGATGGACTGGATGGACCAGGAACAGGAACGCGGTATCACGATTACCTCTGCTGCGACAACATGTTTCTGGCGCGGCATGGACATGCAACACAAGCCCTATCGCTTCAACATCATCGATACACCGGGGCACGTGGACTTTACCGTGGAAGTCGAACGTTCCATGCGAGTTCTCGACGGTGCCGTGATGGTCTATTGCGCTGTCGGCGGTGTTCAGCCGCAGTCCGAGACCGTCTGGCGTCAGGCGAACAAGTATAAGGTTCCCCGCATTGCGTTCGTC
>OLWN01000672.1_pt1 | contig 14933 bp, 7 predicted proteins | sample 1644151 | NCBI WGS metagenome assembly OLWN01 (sample SAMEA103958121, study PRJEB25191) | human gut metagenome
CCGCCATGGCCACGCCCGCGCTGGGCCCGTCCACCGGCGCGCCGCCGGGGAAGTTGACATGCACGTCCCGATCCGCGGGCAAATAACCCTGCATACGCAGCACCGTTTCCACATTATCAGCGGATACGCGTGCGGTGGAACGGCGCTTCATGCAGTGCGCGCTATCCCCCATTTCTTCCTCATCCACAATGCCGCGCACCGTCACATGCCCGCTGCCCGGCATGGTCACGGCTTCGATTTCCATCACCGCGCCCTGATGACTGCCAAACACCGCCAGCCCATGCACCGCGCCCACGCGGTTTTCCTGCGCCGCGCGCTGATCCGGGCGGGCAGGATAGTGCCCCGAGGTGATCACCCATTCCATATCTGCCTGGGTAATCCGGGTGCGCTGCTCCATCTGCGCCAGGCCAGCAGCCATCTGCACCATATTGACGGCGTCACGCCCACAGGCAGCATAGCGCCCGCAAAGCGCGCCGATATCAGGCAGCATCTGATAGCCCGCACGTTTGGCCGCGCCATCGGCAATCTGCGCCACCTCGCCGGGCTCCAAGGCACGGAAAAACACCTCCATACAGCGCGAACGCAAGGCGGGCGGCAGATCCTCGGGATTGCGCGTGGTCGCGCCGATCAGGCGAAAATCCGCCGGCAGGCCGTTTTTGAAGATATCGTGGATGTGCCGGGGAACTGCGCTGTCGTCGGGATTATAGTAGGCCGATTCAAAATGCACGCAGCGATCCTCAAGCACCTTGAGCAGCTTATTCATCTGAATGGGATGCAGCTCGCCAATTTCATCCAGAAACAGCACGCCGCCGTGCGCCTTTGTCACCGCGCCGGGCTTGGGCTGCGGCACGCCCTGCACCCCCAGACTGCCCGCGCCCTGATAGATGGGATCGTGCACGCTGCCAAACAGCGGATCGGCAATGGAGCGCTCGTCAAAGCGCACGCAGGTCGCGTCGTTTTCCTTAAAGGGCGTGCCGGGGCTGTGCTTGGCGTACTCCAGCACCAGCCGCGCCGCACAGGTTTTGCCAATGCCTGGCGGGCCATAGATGATCACATGCTGCGGATTGGCTCCGCACAGGATGGCCTTGAGGGATTTGATGCCCTCTTGCTGGCCGATAATATCCTCAAAGCTCTGCGGGCGCACATGCTCGCTGAGCGGTTCGCTCAGATGTACCGTGCGCATCTTGCGCAGATGCTCCATCTCGCGCGAGGCCTCGCGCCGCAGGCCGGGCTGGGCCTGGCGCTCCTTTTTAAGCTGCGACCAGAAATAGCACCCAACCACCACCGTTACCGCCATCTGGATCAGAAACAATATCCACGTCAAATCAAAATACCCCCTTTTCGCACCTGTTATAGCATGCGAAAAGGGGGCGCTGTTCATGCGGGGAAGATCAGGCAAAAAGTGCCTGCCCACGTGAATAAATCAGTAGGTTTCCTGCAGCTCAATGTTCTTGTAGCGGCGCAGGCCTGTACCAGCGGGAATGAGCTTGCCGATGATGACGTTTTCCTTCAGGCCCAGCAGCGGATCGACCTTGCCCTTGATGGCGGCTTCGGTCAGCACGCGCGTGGTCTCCTGGAAGGAAGCGGCGGACAGGAAGCTCTCCGTAGCCAGAGAAGCCTTGGTGATGCCCAGCAGCACGCGGCTGGAATAGGCAGGACGGCCGCCGGCCAGGATGGTCTTTTCGTTGGCTTCCTCAAAGCGGAAGATATCCACAAAGCTGCCAGGCAGCAGATCGGTATCGCCGCTATCCACCACGCGCACCTTGCGCAGCATCTGACGGACGATGATTTCGATGTGCTTATCGCTGATCGAAACGCCGCCCTGGCTGTGGTACACGTTCAGAACTTCCTTGAGCAGGTATTCCTGAACGGCCTTCACGCCCAGAATGCGCAGCAGATCATGCGGGTTGATGGAGCCCTCGGTCAGCTCCGCGCCGGCTGCGACCAGATCGCCATCGTTTACGCGCACATGGATACCGTAATGGATCGGGTAGACCTTCTTTTCGTTGGGATCCTCCTCGTTGGTGATGGTAATCTCGCGCTTTTTCTTGTTTTCGCTGATGGACACACGGCCGCTGATCTCGGCCAGGGTAGCGTCATGCTTGGGCTTGCGGGCCTCGAACAGCTCCTCAACGCGGGGAAGACCCTGCGTAATGTCGGAGGTGCCGCCGGTATGGAAGGTACGCATGGTCAGCTGCGTACCGGGTTCGCCGATGGCCTGCGCGGCAATAATGCCGACCGCCTCGCCGATATCCACATCGCCGCCGTGCGCCAGGTTCATGCCGTAGCAGCGGGCGCATACGCCGTTCTGGCAGCGGCAGGTAAGCACCGAACGCACCGTGACGGACTTGATGCCAGCCTTGCCGATCAGCGCGGCCTTCTTGTAGTCGATCGTCTCGTTCAGTGCGCAGATCACTTCGCCCGTCTTGGGATCGATGATATCCTCGGCAGCCACGCGACCCTGCGCGCGGTCTTCCAGGGATTTCATTTCGCCGATGGCTTCGATCTTGATGCCGCGCACCTTTTCGCCGCGCTCCTCGAAGCAGTCGGTTTCGCGCACGATCACCTCCTGCGCCACGTCCACCAGACGACGGGTCAGATAACCAGAGTCGGCAGTACGCAAAGCGGTATCGGACAGAGCCTTACGAGAACCATGGGAGGACATGAAGAACTCCAGCACGTTCAGGCCTTCACGGAAGTTTGCGCGAATAGGAATTTCAATGGTTTTACCGGAAGGAGAAGCCATGTTGCCGCGCATACCAGCCAGCTGAGCAACCTGCGCGATGCTGCCGCGGGCACCGGAGTTGGTCATCATGTAGATGGGGTTCTTATGCGGCAGGACTTCCAGCACGCGGCCGCGCAGGGCGGCGGTGGTGTCGTTCCAGGTCTTGATTACGTTGGCGTAGCGCTCGTCCTCGCTCATCAGGCCGCGGCGGTACTTGCGTTCGATATCGTGCACGCGCTCGTCAGCCTTGCGCAGCAGCTCGGGCTTTTCGGGCGGAACGATGATATCGCTGACGGACACGGTGATAGCGCCGCGGGTGGAATACTTGTAGCCCATGGCCTTGATATTATCCAGCACCTGGGCGCAGATATTCACGCCGTGCACGCGGAAGCAGCGCTCAACGATGTTGCCCAGATCCTTCTTGACAACCTCCTTGTCGATTTCCAGCTTGAACATATCGTCCATGGACTCACGGGGCTTGAAGCCCAGATCCTGGGGAATGTTCTCGTTGAAGATCAGCTTGCCCAGGGTGCAGTCGATCACACGGCGCTCCGTCACGCCCTTGAAGGTACGGTCGATACGCACCTTAATGGGCGACTGCAGGGTGATCTGATGCGCCTGATAGGCCATGAGCGCTTCGTTCTGATTGGCAAAGATGCGACCCGCGCCGATGGCGTCTGGATCCACAATGGTCAGGTAGTGGCAGCCGATAACCATATCCTGCGTGGGGCTGATAACAGGCTTGCCGTCCTGGGGCTTCATGACGTTGTTGGCGCACAGCATCAGGAAGCGCGCCTCAGCCTGCGCCTCCATGGACAGGGGGACGTGCACGGCCATTTGGTCGCCGTCGAAGTCGGCGTTGTAGGCGGTACAGGCCAGAGGATGCAGCTTCATGGCCTTGCCCTCTACCAGCACCGGCTCAAAGGCCTGAATGCCCAGACGGTGCAGGGTAGGCGCGCGGTTGAGCAGCACCGGATGATCCTTGATTACGTTCTCCAGGATATCCCATACCTCGGGGCGCACCTTTTCCACCATGCGCTTGGCGGCGCGGATGTTATGGGCAATGCCCTGCTTAACCAGGCGCTCCATGACGAAGGGCTTGAACAGCTCCAGCGCCATATCCTTGGGCAGGCCGCACTGATGGAGCTTGAGCTCAGGGCCTACGACGATAACGGAACGGCCGGAATAGTCCACGCGCTTGCCCAGCAGGTTCTGGCGGAAGCGACCCTGCTTACCGCGAAGCAGGTCGGACATGCTCTTGAGGGCACGGTTGCCGGGGCCCGTTACGGGGCGGCCGCGGCGGCCGTTATCGATCAGCGCGTCCACAGCCTCCTGCAGCATGCGCTTTTCATTGCGGACGATGATATCGGGCGTGCCCAGCTCCAGCATGCGCTTGAGGCGGTTATTGCGGTTGATGACGCGGCGATACAGGTCGTTCAGGTCGCTGGTGGCGAAGCGGCCGCCGTCAAGCTGTACCATAGGGCGAAGCTCGGGGGGCAGCACCGGCACTGCGTCCATGATTATCCACTCGGGCTTGTTGCCGCTCTTTATAAAGGCTTCCACTACCTCCAGGCGCTTGATGGCATTGCTGCGCTTCTGGCCGGAGGAGTTGTCTATCTCCCTGCGGAGCTCTTCTTCCAGCTTTTCAAGGTCCAGCGCCTGCAAAAGCTCCTTTATGGCCTCTGCGCCCATACCTGCGCGGAAGGATTTCGGCCCGTACTCGGCCTGAGCGTCCCGGTATTCCTTATCGGAGAGCACCTGCTTGTACATGAGGGGGGTGGTGCCCGGATCCAGCACTACAAAGGCCGCGAAGTACAGCACCTTTTCGAGGGAGCGGGGGGACATATCCAGCAGCATCTTCATGCGGCAGGGAATGCCCTTAAAATACCATATATGGGATACGGGGGCGGCCAGCTCTATGTGGCCCATGCGCTCGCGGCGCACCTTTGCCCTCGTTACCTCTACGCCGCACTTGTCGCAGACAACGCCCTTGTAGCGCACCCGCTTATAGCGTCCGCAATGGCACTCCCAGTCCTTGGTGGGCCCGAATATGCGCTCACAGAACAGGCCGTCGCGCTCGGGCTTCAGGGTACGGTAGTTTATGGTTTCGGGTTTCTTTACCTCGCCGTGGGACCATTCGCGGATCTTTTCAGGTGAGGCAAGGCCAATCTGTATAGCGTCGAAATTGGTAAGCTCAAACAATTTCTTAATCTCCCTTCGGCCTTATTTAGTTCAAGTCGTCTGTATCATCGCCGTCTGCGGAAATATCGAAGTCATCTCCGTCGTCGGCTGCATCGTCAAAATCGAATTCGTCAAACTCGGCAAAGTCGCTGTCGTTTGCATACTGGTCCGGTGTATCCTCAAGGCCCGCCATGTTGACGTCCATAGGCGCCACATCCTCGTCGTCTATCATCTCGCCGATCTTTATCTCTTCCTTTGTCTCGTTGAGCACCTTTATATCGAGGCCCAGAGACTGAAGCTCCTTTATGAGCACCTTGAAGGATTCGGGCACGCCCGGCTCAGGCACATTCTCGCCCTTGACTATGGCCTCATAGGTCTTTACGCGGCCCACGACATCATCGGACTTGACGGTGAGGATCTCCTGAAGGGTATTGGCGGCGCCATAGGCCTCCAGTGCCCAGACCTCCATTTCGCCGAAGCGCTGGCCGCCAAACTGGGCCTTGCCGCCCAGAGGCTGCTGAGTAACCAGGCTGTAGGGGCCGGTGGAACGGGCATGTATCTTGTCGTCTACCAGGTGATGCAGCTTCAGGTAGTACATATAGCCTACGGATATTCTGTTCTCGAAGGGCTCGCCGGTGCGGCCGTCATAAAGCACCGTCTTGCCGTCCCAGTCCTTGCCTGCCTTTACCAGCATGGACTTTATGTCCTCCTCGGTAGCGCCATCGAATACGGGGGTAGCGATGTTCCAGCCAAGGGTCTTGGCGGCCATGCCCAGATGCAGCTCAAGCACCTGACCTATATTCATTCGGGAAGGAACGCCCAGAGGGTTCAGGACTATCTGCAAGGGAGTGCCGTCGGGCAGGAAGGGCATATCCTCCTCGGGAAGTATCCTGGATACAACACCCTTGTTGCCGTGGCGGCCCGCCATCTTATCGCCTACGGATATCTTGCGCTTCTGCGCTATGTATACGCGAACCAGCTCGTTTACTCCCGGAGGCAGCTCGTCCTTGTTTGCTCTCGTGAAGACCTTTACGTCTACTATGACTCCGCCTTCGCCATGAGGCACGCGTAGGGAGGTATCCCTGACCTCTCTTGCCTTCTCGCCGAATATGGCGCGGAGCAGCCGCTCCTCGGCGGTGAGCTCAGTCTCGCCCTTGGGCGTTACCTTGCCGACCAGTATGTCGCCGCTCTGCACCTCTGCGCCGATGCGGATAATGCCGCGGTCGTCCAGATTGGCCAGCGCGTCCTCGCCCACGTTGGGGATATCGCGGGTTATCTCCTCCTCGCCCAGCTTGGTATCGCGGGCTTCGGTCTCGTGCTCCTCGATATGTATGGAGGTATAGACGTCTTCCTTGACGAGCTTTTCGCTTATCAGTACGGCGTCCTCGTAGTTATAGCCCTCCCAGGTCATAAAGCCTATGAGGATATTGCGTCCCAGCGCTATCTCTCCCTGATCGGTGGAGGCGCCGTCCGCTATCACCTGCCCGGGTATTACCCGTTCGCCCTTTACCACTATGGGACGCTGGTTGATGCAGGTGCCCTGGTTGGAGCGTTTAAACTTGATTATGTTGTAGGTTCTGTCGTTGCCGTCATCGCCGGCTATCACTATACGGCTCGCGTCAACGTGCTTTACCGTGCCGTGCTGGCGGGAAAGCACCACGACGCCTGAGTCGTGTGCAGCCTTGTACTCCATGCCTGTGCCCACCACGGGAGCCTCGGGCTTGAGGAGGGGCACTGCCTGACGCTGCATATTGGAGCCCATCAGCGCGCGGTTAGCGTCGTCGTTCTCCAGGAATGGTATCATTGCGGTAGCGACGGACACCAGCTGCTTGGGGGATACGTCCATGTAGTCGGTCTCGGTGGCCTTTACTTCGATTATCTCGTCCAGCCTTCTTGCAACGACCCTGTCCTTTGCAAACCACACCCTGCCGTTCTCGTCGGTAACGGTAGGCTCGTTTGCCTGAGCCACTATGTAGTCGTCCTCCTCGTCGGCGGTGAGGTAAACTATCTCGTTGCTTATGCTCTTGTTCTTCCCGTCCACCCTGCGGTAGGGCGCCTCAATAAAGCCGTAGCGGTTTATGCGGGCATAGGTGGAAAGGGAGTTTATAAGGCCTATGTTAGGGCCTTCAGGGGTCTCTATGGGACACATGCGGCCGTAATGGGAATAGTGAACGTCTCGAACCTCGAAGGTGGCGCGCTCACGGTTCAGGCCTCCGGGGCCCAGAGCGGACAGCCTGCGCTTATGGGTAAGCTCCGCAAGGGGGTTTGTCTGGTCCATAAACTGGGACAGCTGAGATGAACCGAAGAACTCCTTTATGGCGGCCGTCACGGGGCGGATATTTATGAGGTTGGAGGGCATGGCGGTCTCGGTGTCCTGTATGGACATGCGCTCCCGCACCACGCGCTCGAGGCGAGTCATGCCGACGCGGATCTGGTTCTGGAGCAATTCGCCCACACTTCTTATGCGGCGGTTGCCCAGATGGTCGATATCGTCGGTGCGGCCTATGCCGTGGCTCATGCCGAGAAGATAGCTTATGGAGGCGGTTATATCGTCGGTGATGATATGGCGGGGTATAAGGTCGTACACCCGGGCCTTCAGGAACTTCTTGAGCTCCTCCTCTTCCATGTCTCCCGCTTCCTCCAGAAGCTTCATGAAGGTGGGGTAATGTACCTTCTCGTTCAGACCGGCCTCTTCGGGATCGAACTTCAGGTAGCACCTGGCGTCCACGAACAGGTTGCCGAGTATCTTTACCCTGGCGCCGTCGGGCGCTACGACGTATACGCCGTGTACGCCGGCGTTTTCGATTGCCTCGGCGGCCTCGCGGCTTATTACTTCTCCCTCAGTGGCAAGTATCTCGCCGGTGCCGGGAGCTATGACGTTCTCCGCCGCAGTAAGGCCGTGGAGGCGCGAGGCGATGGAGAGTTTCTTATTAAACTTATAGCGGCCCACTCTGGCAAGGTCGTAGCGCTTGTCAAAGAACAGGGCGTTCAGCAGGCTGCGCGCGGATTCCTCTGTAGGAGGCTCGCCGGGGCGCTGGCGCTTGTATATCTCTATCAGGCCTTCCTCGGTGTTTTTTGTTGTATCCTTCTCGAGGGTTATCTTCAGACGCTCGTCTTCGCCCAAAAGCTCCAGTATCTCGCCGTCTGAGCTGTAGCCCAGGGCACGCAGCAGCGCAGTTATAAAGACCTTCCTCTGGCGGTCGATCTTTACGTACATTATCTCGTTGCTGTCGGTCTCGTACTCAAGCCAGGCGCCGCGGTTAGGTATCACCTGAGAGGCAAAGAGGTGCTTGCCGACTTTATCTATAGATTCGGAATAGTATACGCCGGGTGAGCGGACCAGCTGAGAGACTATTACCCGCTCTGCACCGTTTATGATGAACGTGCCCTGCTCGGTCATAAGAGGGAAGTCGCCCATGAACACGGGCTGCTCCTTGACCTCGCCGGTCTCTTTATTTATAAGGCGAACTGTAACGCGAAGCGGGGCGCAGTAGTTTACGTCCCTTTCCTTGCACTCCTCCACCGAGTATTTCGGATGGTCGAAATCTATGGAGTAATCTACAAACTCAAGGACGAGCTTTTCGGAATAGTCTGTAATGGGCGAAATGTCGTCAAGAACTTCCTTGAGATCCTCCTCCACAAAGCGCTGATAGGAATTTTTCTGAACCTCTATCAGGTCGGGCATATCAAGAACTTCATTGATACGGGAAAAGCTCATGCGCTTTTTCTTGCCCATGTAAACCTCATGCACCATCGCGTTCACTCCTTATACTTTGTTATTACCATATAACCATGGATTATATTATCGGCGCGTCACTCCATATGAGCATTTCCATTTTGTGGGCATAGGATACCCAGCATGATTTTTGTGGGAAAAATCAACTGTAAAAAGGCCAATCCCCGCAATTTACCATGCTAACGCAGTATATTATTGTAACACCGCGTGTCAAGGTTGTCAACGAGAATAATGGCCTTTCTTAATATTTTTTATATTTGGTTTAACTCCGGGCAATCGGCCCTGCTTTTTTCTATGCCTGCTTCACTCTGGCGAATATCATTCTGCCTGCCGAGGTCTGCAATACGCTTGTAACCGTGACGTCCACCGTCTCCCCCACTAAGCGCCTGCCGTTTTCTATTACTATCATCGTGCCGTCATCCATATAGCCTATACCCTGTCCGGCCTCCTTGCCCTCCTTGACCACGAACACGCTCATTTCCTCGCCGGGCATTGCGATGGGCTTGAGGGCGTTTGCCAGCTCGTTTATATTGAACACGGGTACCTTGCGCACAGCCGCCACCTTGTTAAGGTTATAATCGTTGGTTACAACCACGCCGCCAAGCTCCGATGCCATGAGTATCAGCTTGGCGTCCACCTCGTCCACATCCTTATAGTCAGTGCTGACTACGGTGATGGGGACGGACTTTTTATCCTGCATGCCCTTGAGTATGTCCAGCCCCCGCCTGCCCCTGTTGCGCCTGAGGCCATCGGAGCTGTCCGCGATATGCTGAAGCTCCCTGAGCACAAAGCTCGGCACTATTATTTCGCCCTCAATTATGCCGGTATCACATATTTCCGCGATGCGTCCGTCGATTATGACGGAGGTATCCAGAAGCTTGGGCCGTGCCGAGCCGTGAGCCTTGCCGTGGCCACCCGCGGCGGGTATGGGGAACTGCCCCTTCCGCCTGCTCATGGCGCTCCACCCAAGGTATCCGAAGGCGATGTACAGTATTACGTCTATGACCAGAACTACCCACGCAGGCTTGAAGCGCGCCACCAGAGTGCTCGCCAAAAATGCAACAACGAGCCCGGCGATCAGACCGCAAACGCAGTAGATCAGCTGCCCCGCTGGCATTGCTGACATACCGGCCTCGGCATAGCTTATGGCAGCGGTAAGCGGTTCGGCAAATAAAAGATTAAAAATGATTGCAATAATAGTACCCGAACCCACAAACACAAGCGCCAGTCCCCATGGAAGCATGCGCTGATACAGCGTAAGCCCTTCCGGGAAGGTGATAACCCTGTTGGCAAGCGCTACAAGCCCCACACCCACCGCGGCTCCCGCCAGGGTGAGCAATAGTCTTGCGACTTTTTTAGCCAATTCTTAACTCCTTTCGTTTAACGGCCCTTGGCCTTATTTTGATATTACCCGATAATATCTCGGATTTCGTCTATATCCCTGCCACTGGCAGCCGAAAGCTCGGCAGAGAGCACCTGCCGGGCGGTTATGAGCATCTTTCTGTCCCCTGCGGAGAGGCCCTTGAGGGAATCCCGCCTTTTGAGGCACTTTATAACGTCGGCGACGTCGTATATGTCGCCGCCCTTGAGCTTTGCCAGGTTGTCCCTGTAGCGCTGGTTCCAGTTTTCGCTTTCGGCACACACTGCCGCCGCGTCAAGGTATTCAAAGATCTTCTCGCACTCCGAAGAGTCTATCACAGGTCTCAGGCCAACGCTGTCGGCCGAGGCTACCGGCACCATTGCCGTAAGCTTCGATGTAATGAAGCGCAGGATATAATACTTGGCCCTTTCGCCAAGCATATCCTTTTCCTCAACGCTTTCCACGATACCCACCCCATGCATGGGATAAAACACGCTGTCGCCTACATCGAACACCTTTTCCTCCTGTTCTCCGTTCATGTGTGCTTCGGAAGGCCTGTCCGAAAAATGGGTGTATCCTTCCACATCATATATTAACTATACACTTCCTTACGGCCCCTTGTCAAACAAAATGCCCTGTTTTCCTGTTTTTTCCGGTTATTGGCCGCCATCGCCCCGGCCTGATATCATGGCGCCCCGTACCATTACCGAGGGGCTGCCGACGCAGCTGCCTCCGGGCATTGAGAAGCGCAGGTCGCCGCCCACCCTTACTATGGATCTGAGCAGCTCTGTAAAATCTCCGCTCAGCGTTATCTCGTTTACGGCACGGACGTCCCTGCCGTCCTTTATGAGCCGCCCTTTGCACAGCACCGAGAACTTGCCGCTCACCGGGTTCACCCCGGCGTGGAGGCCGGAAAAGTCAGTGATGAGCAGGCCGTCCCCCAGCTCGCTTATGAGCTGCCCCAGCGTACCTTCCTTTGGCGCTATGTAAAAATTGGTTATTCTCACGCCTACCGGCGAGCCGGCGCTGCTCCTGCCGCCGTTTGAGGTGGACTTTACCCCCGCCTTCTTGGCGGTCTTGAGGTTGTGCAGCAGCGTCTCCAGCTTTCCGTCCTTTATCACCGCCTTGGCTACGGAAGGAGTGCCCTCGTCGTCAAAGGGACTTGGATTGATGGGGTAAAGAGGGTCGTCCATCAGCGTGACGCACTCTGCCGCCATATCCTCGCCCTCCCTGCCCGCCAGGGGCGAAAGGCCCTTCTGGGCGGCGTCGGCAGAAAACATGCCTGCAAAAGCACCCAATATGCTTGCCATAGCGTCGTTGCGGAGTATTATATCGTACTTACCGGGCGCTACGGGCGCGGGATCCATGGCGGCTATGGCCTCATCGACGGCCTCCCGCGCGCAGCCCGCTATGTCCAGCGCCTCACCGTCTGCCCGGAATGCAAAGCCGTCCCGCATCTGGCCCTTATCCTCCAGCACCGGCTCCACATAGCAGCAGGATACCCTGTCGCTCCTTTCGGCCCTGAGGCCCAGAGTGTTGTATATGCAGAACCTGCCGCCTGCGGTGACTACCTTGCAGCAGGCCACCCGCTTTACCCGGCCGTCGCACCGCTTTGTCTCCCGTTCCAGCGCCTTGCAGAGCTCTATCTTTTCCGATTCATCCATGTCCTTCAGGGCATCGGTCTTTTTTTGTATTTCGGGATATTCCGCAGGCTTCGCCATGGGGTGTACATCCTCGCTCTTTACCGTTTCCGCGTTATCTATGGCCTCCTCCACAAAGCCCTCCGGGTCATCCATAGCTTCGGTATAGGCGTAGCCGTTCCTTCCGTCCTTTTGCACCCTTATGCCTAAACCGAAGGAGGAGCTTACGGTATAGTCGTCCACCTCGTCCTCCAGTACACCTACCGAGAACTCGTCGGACTCGTTTACGCATACCTCCGCACCGTCGCAGCCCCTGTCCATGGCAATGGTCATGAGCCTGTGGGCGTATTCCTTTATTTTCTCGTCCGCTTTTATCCCGGCCTTATGCTCCCTGTCAAGCCCGTTATGCATCACAGTCTGCCTCCCTTTCCGCCAACGGTTATGCCGCTCACCCTTATCCTGGGCTGTCCCACGTTTGTAGGCACACTGCCGGAGCGTGAGCCGCACATGCCGTGGCCAAACCACATATTCATGCCTATTCGGTCTATCTTCATAAGCACCTCCGCCCCCCGGCCTATGAGGGCTGCGCCCCGTACCGGGCAGTGTATCTTGCCGTCCTTTACCCAGTAGCCTTCCAGCACCGAGAAGTTAAATTCGCCTGTCAGCGGGTTCACCGAGCCTCCGCCCATCTTAGCCGCAAAAAGCCCCTCTCCCATGGTCCTTATCATCTCCTCCTCGTCATCGTAGCCGGGGGCGAAGAAGGTGTTGGTCATTCTGGAGGTGGGTGCGAACTCGTAGCTCTGCCGCCTGGCGGAGCCTGTCATGGGCTGGTTCATTATCCGGCTGCCCAGCCTGTCCACAAGATAGCTCTTAAGCATACCGTTTTGTATGAGTACGTTGCACTGGGATGGGTTTCCCTCGTCGTCGTAGCGTATGCTGCCCCATTCGCCGGGGAGTGTGCCGTCGTCTATGGCGGTAACTATATCGCTGGCTATCTTCTGGCCCAGCTTTCCGCAGAATTCGGAATTGCCGCGGGCGACGGAGGTAGCCTCCAATGAATGCACGCAGGCCTCGTGGAGTATGACTCCGCCGAAGCCGCCGTCTATGACTACCGGCATATATCCCGCCGGGCAATCCACTCCGTGAAGCATTGTAACGGCAGTCCGGGCGGCGGTACGCCCATCCTTTTCGGGGTCTATCAGCTCATAAGCCTCAAAGCCCATGCCGAAGGCAGGTATCTCCTGCCCGGTCTGGAATTCCATGCCGTCGCTTGCCACCGCGGTAAAGGCGAGGCGGGTGCGCGGACGCCTGTCCTCCGCCCATACCCCCTCGGTGTTGCAGACCAGCACCTTTTTATCCGTATCCATATATGCGGCATTGACCTTGGTTATCTCGCCGGACTCGGCCTTCGCCGCGTCTGTTCCAAGCTTTAACAGGTGCACCCGCCTTGCGTTATCCACCGCCGAGAATGGTATCCTGCACCTGTAGTTGCCGTCGCGTATATCCGTGAAGGGCAGCACGCCACCCCCCTCGCCCTTTATTATGGCCGAGGCCCTTTTCGCCGTCTCCACAAGGGCGGACTCGGATATATCCACCGTATAGGCGTAGGCGGAACGGGTACCAGAAAGTATGCGCACCCCCGCGCCCCGGGCGCGGCTGTAGGCGGCATTCTCCACCACGCCGTCCAGCATGGATATGCTGTGGCTCTCCCCGTCCTCCATGTAAAGCTCCGCGAAGTCTCCCCCTGTTGCCAGGGCCGCGTTGAGCACCCTTTCAGCCGATGTCCTGCTTATCATTTTTCCTTTATCCTTCCCTGATTGATATGGTTCTGGCGTATCTTCCCTTCGCTGCCCAGCTCGCCGGGTATGTAGTACTTATGGCCCTTCACGCTGGGAGGCATGTACTCCTGAGCCACCACGTGGCCGGGATAGTCGTGGGGATACTTATACCCCCTGCCGTGGCCCAGCTTTGACGCACCGGGGTAGCTCGTATCCCTGAGGTGTATGGGCACCGGCTGGTCGGGTATGCTCTTTGCCTCGGCGAAGGCCGTATCCTTTGCGATGACTACCGAGTTGGATTTCGGGCTCTCGCAGATGAATATTATGGCCTGCGTGATGGACAGCCCTGCCTCAGGCATTCCTACAAACTCCAGCGCCTGAGCCGCCGCCACCGCCTGCACCATGGCCTGGGGGTTGGCGAGACCAACGTCCTCCGAGGCGTGGGCTATAAGCCTGCGGCATATTATCCGCGGGTCTATGCCCGCGTATATGAGCCGGGCGAACCACGCTATTGCAGCATCGCTGTCCCCGCCCCGAAGGCTCTTGCAGAAGGCGGAGAGCATATCGTAAAACTGCTGATCGTCGCAGTTTATAAGCTTCTGCTGTATGCTCTCGGCGGCGATATCCTCCGTTACGTGTATCACCCCATTCCCGTCCGCCTCGGTGGTGAGTATGGCCAGCTCTATGGCGTTAAGAGCCGTCCTCACGTCGCCGTTGGCTATGCGGGCGATGTGGTCGTACGCCCCTTCGTCTATCTCCGTATCATAGTTGCCCATGCCCCGTTCCTTATCGGCCACGGCGGCCTTGATGCACTTCTTTACGTCCTCCTCGGTCAGCGGGTAAAACTGAAAGGCGCGGCACCGGGAAACAATAGCCCCCGTCATGGACACCATGGGGTTTTCCGTGGTGGAGCCTATGAATTTTATTATCCCGCGCTCCAGGGCGGGCAGTATGCTGTCGCTCTGGGCCTTGCTCCAGCGGTGGCATTCATCGAGCAGGAGGTACGTCTCCCTGCCGTAGAGCTTAAGGTTATCCTCCGCCGCCGCTATCACCTCGCGCACGTCCTTTACGCCGGAGGTAACGGCGTTGAGCTTTACAAAATCCGATCCCGTGGTGTTGGCCACTATTGAGGCGAGGGTGGTCTTTCCGCAGCCCGGAGGGCCGAAGAATATGCTGGACTGGAGGGAATCCGTCTCTATGGCCCTCCTTAAAAGCTTTCCCTTGCCCACTATATGCTGCTGGCCCACAAATTCGTCCAGCGTCCTTGGGCGCATCCTGTCCGCCAGCGGCGCGTGCTTATCCATGCCGGCCGAAAAAAGATCCATGCCGCTTACCTTTCCTTTGCTGTAATTTACCTTACAGTAAATTATACCATGGCAAGCGGCACAGTTAAAGCTTTCGAAAAAGTGGTTAAAAACCACTTTTTCGAGTTTTTTTCATCCGGTGCTTGCGCCTATTGCGCGGCCAGCACCGAATGCAGGGAAAGCCTTGCTGCGCAAGCGCTTTTTGCGGA
>OLWN01000675.1_pt1 | contig 14849 bp, 13 predicted proteins | sample 1644151 | NCBI WGS metagenome assembly OLWN01 (sample SAMEA103958121, study PRJEB25191) | human gut metagenome
CCCCAAAACGGCGGCCAAGGTTCTGGACACCACGGAGAAGATCGTGCAGCGGGATAAGCTGACCACCCTCATGATTACCCATAACATGCGCGATGCCATCGCCCAGCAGATAGACATCATGCCTACGGTACTGAGCTATTTGGGCTACGACAAGAAGTATGTGGGCTTCGGCATCGACCTGCTCACCACGCCAGCCAAGGACACATGGGCTGTCAACTACATCAATGGTTTCTATCAGTATGTGAAGGGTGACTATCTGTTGCAGTGGGACGGACAGAAGACCAAGGCTATGTATCGTTTCCGCACCGACCTGTTGCTGAAGAACAACGTGGCAGACAAGGAACCCAAGGTGCGCCAGGAGATGGAGCGTCAGGTGAAAGCCATCATACAGTCGTACATGGAGCGAATGACGCAAAACCGACTGGTGTATGCCAATGAGAACAACAAAAAGAAGTAAACAACAAGAAAAAGCAAAGATATGAGAATCGTTCTGTTTTGTGAGAACAAGTATGCCATCGACATTCTCAATCCGATACAGGAATACGTGACAGCCAACCACTTGCCGCACGAGGTGCTGTGGTACATTCATCAGCCCAAGATAGACAAGTTTGAGTATGCCGATAAGGTGAGATGGACAGGCTCAATACAGGAGGTTTACGACTTCTCTCCCGATGCCATCTACGTGCCGGGAAACATCGTCCCCTACTATCTGCCTGGAGTCAAGATACAGGTGTTTCATGGCTATGCTGCCGAGAAAAAAGACCACTGGATTATACGCAGATATTTCGATACATACTTTACACAGGGTCCTTATTTCACTTCACATTTTAAGGCTTTGTCGAAGAAGTATGGCGACTTTGAGGTGCTTGAGACAGGATGGCCCAAGCAAGACTGGATAAAGGCCAATCTGCATAAGTATGATGCTGAGCGTGAGCAGTTGCTCAGCCAGAGTGGCAAGAAAACCATCATTCTCTATGCGCCCACTTTCTCGCCCAAGCTTACATCGCTGCCTTACATCAAGGAACAGCTCGGCAGACTGGCAGAGGAGCGAAATGCCTTGGTGCTGATGAAGTTTCATCCATTGACTCGACAGGAATGGGTAGACGAATACCGCGACTGGGCGAGCCAGAGGAATGATGTCATCTTCATCGACAAGGGCGAGAATGTCACCAAGTATCAGCTCATGTCGGATGTGCTCATCAGCGACACGTCGTCCACCATCTATGAGTTCCTGTTGCTCTCGCGTCCTGTCATCACGCTGGGCACCATCTCGAAAGCCATCTACTGGGAGAACATCACCGAGCCGTCGCTGCTCATTGCTGCTTACGACCATGCCCTGACCGACCCTGAGGCTATAGCCAAGCGGAAGTGGATAGTAGACAACTACGATCCCTATCTGGACGGCAGGGTGTGCGAGCGCATGATAGCTGGTGCTGAGGACTACATCCGTCGCCACGGCGTGCCGAAGAAGAGGAAGCTGAACCTTTGGCGTAAATATACCAGCATCAAAACATTTGGAAGAATCAAAAAAGGATAAATAAAATATGCTTAATTTTACAGTAGGACCTGTCATGGCAAGCGATGAGGTTAGAGCCATCGGTGCTGAGCAGGTTCCATATTTCAGAACAGCAGAGTTCTCAGAAACCATGAAGGAGAACGAACGGCTGATGAAGGAGTTTGCCAAGGCTTCTGACGATGCCCGCGTGGTGTTTATCACAGGTTCGGGAACTGCCTCGATGGAGGCTGTGGTGATGAATTGCTTCACGTCTGCCGACAAGCTGTTGGTGGTGAACGGAGGTAGCTTCGGTCATCGTTTCGTTCAACTGTGCCAGATACACGACATTCCTTATACCGAAATCAAGTTGGAGACGGGCAATCCGTTGACAGCCGAAGAGCTGAGCGCCTATGAGGGACAAGGCTATACTGGATTCCTTGTCAACCTGCATGAAACCTCAACGGGTGTTCTCTACGACATAAAGATGATCAGCGACTTCTGTCATCGCAACCAAATGTTCTTGGCAGTTGACTCCATCAGTTCGTTCCTTGCCGATCCATTCGACATGCAGGCATTGGGCGTCAACGTGATGATAACAGGTTCGCAGAAAGCTCTGGCTTGTCCTCCGGGCATATCGGTTATCGTTCTCGATGCTGAGGCTCAGAAGCGAGTGGAAGCCAACCAGGTGAAGTCGATGTACTTCGACCTGAAGGACGCCCTGAAGAATGGCGAGCGTGGACAGACTCCCTTTACACCTGCAGTCGGAACATTGTTGCAGATCAATGCCCGGCTGAAGGAGATAGAGCGCAACGGAGGCGTGGAGAGCGAGAACCGCAGAATGAAAATGTTGGCAGAAGACTTCAGAAGCAAGATCAAGGACTTGCCATTCACCATCGTGTCGAAGTCGATGTCGAATGCTGTCACTCCGCTCCATCCGCTCCATGCGTCGGCCTACGACATCTTCCTGAAACTGAAGGATGAGTATGGCATCTGGGTTTGCCCTAATGGCGGAGACATGGCAGAGAAGGTGTTCCGTGTGGGACATCTCGGACATCTCTCACCCGAGGACAACACCACTTTGGTGAATGCACTCAAGGACATGCAGCAAAAAGGACTGCTCTGAACAAAAACTCCATAAACAAAGAATAATGGTAAAAGTCATCACATACGGAACCTACGACCTGTTGCATTACGGTCATGTTCGCCTCTTGGAGCGTGCCAAGGCTTTGGGCGATTATCTCATCGTGGGAGTAACATCCGACACCTTCGACCGTGAACGTGGAAAGATCAACGTACAGCAGTCGCTCATGGAGCGTGTGGAGGCTGTAAGAGCCACGGGGCTGGCAGATGAAATTATCATCGAGGAATATGAGGGACAGAAGATTGACGACATCAAGCGCCTGAATGTCGACATCTTTACGGTTGGCTCCGACTGGAAAGGCAAGTTCGACTATCTTAAAGCCTATTGCCAGGTGGTGTATTTGGATAGGACCAGTGGCGTGTCGAGCACAGAGATACGCTCAGAGCAGCAAGTGGTGCGCTTAGGACTGGTGGGTGAGTCGCCCATACTCAACAAGATAGAGCGTGAGAGCCAGTATGTGAATGGACTTGAGTCGGGCAAGGTGTTTACCCTGAACGACACTTATCTTTCAGACAGTCTGAAGCGCCCATCCCAGCAGGCTGCATCCTATCAGGACTTGCTCGACGACAGCGATGCGCTCTATGTCATTTCGGCTCCCGAGAAGCATTATGCGCAGATCAAGGAGGCGCTGCAGAAGGGGAAGCACGTGCTCTGTGAGTCGCCAGTCACCATGGAGACTGGGCAGTGGGAAGAACTGCGACAGATGGCAAAAGACAGGAAGTTGGTGCTCATGGATTCCATCAAGACGGCTTATTCTGTGGCTTACTATCGTCTTCTATTATTGGCAAAGGGAGGCGTCATAGGCGACATCATTTCTGTAGATGCCACCTGTACAAGTCTGGTGGATTTTGATCCGACTCATGACTCTCAGAAGAGCCTTTACGAATGGAACAGCATCTGCGCATGGGGACCTACAGCGCTCCTGCCCATCTTTCAGTTGTTGGGAACAGGTTTCACCTCAAAGCAGATTGCCACTCACTTCTTAGACGAGCATCAGAAGTATGATGCCTTTACGAAGATTTCTTTAGTTTATCCTCATGCTGTAGCCTCGCTCAAGGTGGGGCAAGGTGTCAAGTCGGAAGGTTCGCTTGTCATATCAGGCACCAAGGGCTATATCTATGTGCCGGCTCCTTGGTGGAAAACCGATTACTTCGAGGTAAGATACGAGAATCCGCAGAACAACAAGCGTTATTTCTATCAGTTGGACGGCGAGGGCTTGCGCTATGAGCTTCTCTCCTTTCTCAAGGCCATCCGCACCGGCAAGGACTTCTCGTATGTGTCGGGCGACATATCGGAGTGCATCATCAAGGTTATTGCCGATTTTGAGGTACGAAAGGATATGGTTGTTATCTGATAAGGATGTTAATCCTTCTTGCACCTCCTTCCAATAGAGGAGCTGAAATAGCAGCGCGCTGCAAATCTTATGTATTTTCGAAAGAAAAATGCAGTGCATTTCATTTTTCTTGAGAAAGTTTTGTATATTTGCAGTGTAATTCATTTTTTTCTGCTTATGATAGTACGTACAGAGTATATGTCTCTTCTGGAGAAATGGAGAGATAAGAAAATAATAAAAGTGGTGACTGGTATCCGTCGTTGTGGCAAGTCATCTCTCTTGAGGATGTTTCGTGAGAAGCTTCTTGTTGAAGGCGTGTCTGAACAACAGGTGCAGGAACTCAACTTCGAAGACTTGGACAATGAGCCATTTCTCAACTATAAGGCTTTGTACTCGCATGTCAAGAAGAATCTCTGTCCAGGAAAGATGAATTATCTCTTTTTTGATGAGATTCAGATGGTGGATGGATTCCAAAAGGCGATAGACAGCTTGTTCTTATTAGATAATGTTGACCTCTATGTGACTGGCTCCAATGCTTATCTCTTGTCTGGTGAGATAGCAACCTTACTTACTGGTAGATATGTAGAAATCAAGTTGTTCCCATTCTCGTTCAATGAATATCTCCAATCGATGCCTTCTGATGCGAATATTGAGGCAGCTTATCGTGAATATATCGAGAAGAGTTCATTCCCTTATGTCTTGCAAATCAAAAATGACCGTGAGATGGTGCGTGAATACCTTACGGGTTTGTACAACACGATAGTACTGAAAGACGTGGTGAGTCGCAGGAAGATAACGGATGTCATGATGCTGGAGAGCGTTGTTCGTTTTCTGGCCGATAATATTGGCAATATATCCGTCATCAAGCGTATCAGTGACACGATGACTTCTTTGGGAAGAAAAATAGCTTCGCATACTGTAGAAAACTATATCTCAGCCTTAACGAACAGTTATATCTTTTATTCTGTTCCGAGATATGATGCCAAGGGAAAGCAATTGCTGAAGACTGGACAAAAGTATTATCTTGTGGATGTTGGTTTGCGCAGTGTCATCAATGGTATCAAGGGTGGCAACTTGGGGCATGTGTTGGAGAATGTCGTCTATTTGGAATTGGCGCGTCGGGGTGGAGAAATCTATGTCGGAAAAATAGGTGATGCCGAGATAGATTTCGTTGTTGTTCAAGGTGAGCGAAAAGCGTATTATCAAGTTTCACTTAGTGTGAGGGATGAGGATACAATGAAACGAGAATTGGAACCCTTGCAAGCCATACCGGATAATTATCCCAAATACCTATTGACGCTTGACAACGATCCGCAGATATTCCATGATGGCATCAAGCAACAGTATGTGTTGGACTGGTTGAGAAGGGAAAATTAAAACGTAAAAAAGTAAAATGAATATGAGTAAGACAAATGTTCAGAATCGACTCACTGCCGGGCAGACACGAGAGATGCAGAAATATCTCTTGGACATCCTGCTGGCGATAGATAAGGTTTGTCGTGAGCACAACTTAAGATATTATCTTGTGGCAGGCACCATGTTGGGAGCTGTTCGCCACAAGGGCTTTATTCCTTGGGATGATGACGCCGATATAGCTTTGCCACGCAAGGACTACGATGTGTTGGTGGAACATGCCCATGAATGGTTGCCGAAAAGATATGAACTGGTGAGTTATAAGCAGAATCCTATGTATCCTTATGCTTTCGCAAGAATACAAGATGCTGACACAACTTATATCCTTCGACGCCATTTCGACTTTGTGGGAGGATTGCCCATTGACGTGTTCCCTCTTGACGGCATGACGCCCAACAGACTGAAGCAGCGTTGGCATTTCTTCAGAAACAGTATGGCAAAAAAAAGCTCTATTTTGCAACCGTAGATCCCTATAAGCATGGACACGGCATCAAGAGCCTCTTGCCTTTGTTGATGCACAGAATCGTGTCGCAGAGTTGGGCGCACCGAAAGATAGCCCAGATTCAGAGTGAGTATGATTATGACAAATATCCATACGTGGTAGACCATGATTTCAAGCCCGACAGAGGCATTCATCCCAAGGAAACCTATGGCACGCCGTCGCCCATAGAGTTTGAGGGACATCAGTTGCTGACGGCTCAGAATACGGACGACTATCTGACTCGTTGCTATGGCGACTACATGACGCCCCCTGCCAAGGAGGAATATCCTCCACAAAACTTCAGACTTCTCGATCTCAGTAAGCCCTATCGCGAATACATGAAGGAAAACGGATAAAAAGAAAGAACATACTAACTGTATAATCAAGTAAATAATAGGAAGAATTCTATGGCGAAGAAAGTATATTTAGGAATGATAGGTGATATTATGCATCCTGGATACATCAATATCATTAACAAGGCTGCCGAATATGGCGATGTCATTATAGGCCTGTTTACAGACAAGGCGATAGCCAACCATCGACGCTTGCCTTATCTGACATGGGAACAAAGAAAGAATGTGGTGGAGAATATCAAAAATGTGGCTCAGGTAGTGCCACAGGATGACTGGAGCTATATTCCCAATCTGATGAAGCTGAAGCCCGATTATATCATACATGGTGATGATTGGAAGTGCGGACCTGAGAAATATCTGCGCGAAGAGGTCTTCAACGTGATGAGCAAGATAGGAGGTGAGGTGATAGAGATTCCTTACACCAAGAATATTACCGCTTCGGGCATTCAGCAGGAGATAGATGCTCTGGGGGTTACGCCACAGATGCGACTTTCTTCCTTGCGCCGTTTGATAGCTGCCAAGCCTGTAGTGAGAATTCTGGAATCGCATAACGGACTCACGGGTCTGATAGCAGAACATACAAAGGTGGAAGTGAACGGACAGATAAGAGAGTTTGACGGTATGTGGGCTTCATCGCTTACCGATTCCACTTCAAAAGGAAAGCCAGATATCGAGGCTGTCGACTTGACAACTCGTCTGCATGACTTGAATGATACTTTGGAAGTAACAACCAAGCCTGTAATCTTTGATGGTGATACAGGTGGAAAACTGGAACATTTCGGGTTTACTGTACGTACATTGGAGCGTCTTGGCATTTCGTGTGTCATCATTGAGGACAAGGTGGGACTCAAGCAAAACTCTCTCTTCGGAACCGATGCTGTGCAGACACAAGACACGATAGAGGGATTCTGTGCCAAGATTCGTGCCGGAAAGGAAGCGCAGATAACACGCGACTTTATGATTGTATCGCGTTGCGAGTCGCTCATAGCTGGTAAGTCGGTAGATGATGCCCTGGAGCGTTGCCATGCTTACGTGGCTGCAGGAGCTGATGGTGTGATGATTCACTCGAAGGAGAAGACTGGCGAGGACATCAAGGAGTTTTGCCACCGTTTCCGCCAGACTGACAACCATACTCCCATCGTCGTAGTGCCAACGACTTACAATCAGTTTACTGAGGAAGAGTTGGCGGGATGGGGCGTCAATGTTGTCATTTATGCCAACCATATGCTTCGCTCGGCTTACCCTGCCATGCTGAAGTGTGCAGAAACGATTCTTCGCACAAGTCGCTCTTTGGAGGCATCAGAAGAATACTGTATGCCTATCAAGCAGATACTTAATCTTATTCCCGGAACAAAAAAACGATAGAGAAATGATAAGTCCAAAGTTTTTTATTGATACATTAGGCTCGTTTGGCATAGACTTCTTTGCGGGAGTTCCCGACAGCCTGTTGAAGAATATCTGTGCTTATATAGCCGACAATATGGACGAGAAGCACAACATTATTGTAGCCAACGAGGGCGCAGCCATAGGTTTGGCGGCTGGTTATCACTTGGCTACAGGAAAGGCTGGAGTTGTCTATATGCAAAATTCGGGCGAGGGAAATATCATCAATCCCTTGGCATCGCTCACCGACAAGGAGGTTTACAATATTCCAGTCTTGCTGTTGATAGGCTGGCGCGGACGTCCTGGCGTGCACGATGAGCCACAGCATGTAAAGCAAGGAAAGGTGACGACAGGACTTCTCAATGTGATGGGGGTCAATTACGATGTGCTTTCTCTCGACGAAGAGAAAGCCAAGAAGCAGATCGAGAAAGCGGTGGAGGCGCTGAGAAGAAACGAAGTCTATGCGCTTGTCATAGAGAAAGGTACTTTCGAGGACTACCAGCTTCAGAGCATCGAGCACAACAATCTTACGATGTCTCGTGAAGAAGCCATTCAGACTGTAGCTTCTGCCCTTGATTCAAAGGATGCCATTGTTTCGACTACAGGTATGATTTCACGAGAGTTGTTTGAGGCCCGTACAGCCTGGGGACAAGGTCATGAGCGCGATTTCCTTACAGTAGGTTCCATGGGTCATGCTTCCCAGATAGCCTTGGGAATAGCCTTGGAGAAGGAGAATCGCACTATCTGGTGTTTTGATGGTGATGGAGCCTCTATCATGCACATGGGGTCAATGGCCATTATAGCCAGCAAGGCACCCAAAAACTACGTTCATGTGGTCTTCAACAATGGTGCACATGATTCTGTGGGCGGTCAGCCTACAGTAGGACTTAAGATTGATATTCCTGCCGTTGCAAAGGCTGTAGGTTATCGGGAAGCTTTCTCGGTAGATACAAAGGAAGCACTTGAGGCTGTATTGAAGGAAGTGAAGGCTACAGAAGGGCCTGTCCTTTTAGAGGTAAAGGTGAAGAAAGGCAACCGCAAAGACTTGGGACGTCCTACGACAACCCCAATACAGAACAAGGAAGCCTTGATGAAGTTTCTTGCTGAATAGACGACTCGCGCCTCTTCTGCTTCACTTGTGTATTCGATGAAAAAAACAGAAAAGTAACATTAATAAAAATATGAAAACTGCAGTCATTATGGCAGCAGGCTTGGGCTCTCGTTTCGGCGAGAAAACTGAGTTGATGCCTAAGGGATTTGTTCCTGTGGGAGGAATCTCCATGATAGAACGTTCGGTAAGGATATTGAAGTCGTGCGGCATAGAGCGCATCATCATAGGAACAGGTTATCATAAAGAATGGTATGAGAATCTGGCTAAGCGCGAGGAGGGCATTGTGTGTGTGTTCAGTCCGCGTTTTGCTGAAACCAACAGTATGTACACGCTATGGAATTGTCGTGAGGCGATAGGCGAGGACGATTTCCTCTTGTTGGAGTCTGACTTGGTGTTTGAGCAGAAAGCCATTACTTCGCTTTTAGAGTGCAAGGAGCCCGATGTGATGCTTATTTCGCCTGTTACTAAGTTTCAGGATCAGTATTATGTGGAGTCTGACGAGCATGGTGTGCTGACTCGCTGTTCGGTCAACAAGGAAGAGCTCAATGCCAAGGGCGAACTTGTAGGTATCCATAAACTTTCGGCAAAGTTCTTCATCCTGATGTGCCAGGATTATGGCAAGATAGCAGAAAGTAAGCCAAAGTTGGGTTACGAGTACGAGCTGTTGTCTATGTCGCAGCGTATCTCGCCTGTCTTTGTGTTGAATGTTCCTGGCCTCGCCTGGTATGAGATAGATGATTCTGATGATTTGGCTTATGCCGAAAAACATATTCTAAGTAAACTATAAAAAGGAAAAATGGAAAAGATAAAGAGAAATGTGTTGTTGAACCCTGGTCCTGCAACCACTACTGATACGGTTAAAATGGCTCAGGTAGTGCCAGATATTTGTCCTCGCGAGAAGGAGTTTGCTGGTTTGATGAAAGGCTTGCGCTCCGATTTGCTCAAGGTAGTTCATGCACCAGAAGACCAATATACATCGGTGCTTTTCTGTGGCTCGGGTACCATCAATATTGATGTTTGCATCAACTCGTTGGTGCCTGAAGGCAAAAAGGTACTTGTGGTCAACAATGGTGCCTATAACGCACGTGCCGTAGAGGTGTGTGAGATGTATCATATTCCACATATCAATCTTAAGTTCTCTGTTTATGAACAACCTCAGTTGGATGCAGTAGAAGAGGCGCTGAAGGCCAATCCTGATGTGGCTGTAGTATATTGTTGCCATCATGAGACAGGTACGGGCATACTGAATCCTATACGTGAGATAGGAGCCTTGGCTCATCAGTATGGTGCCATCTTCGTGAGTGACACGACTTCATCGCTTGGCATGATACCACTGGATGTGGTCAATGACAATGTCGACTTCTGTATGGCTTCAGCCCAAAAGGGTTTGATGGCTATGTCTGGCTTGTCTTTCATTATCGGAAGAACCGACATCATCAAGGCTTCCAAGAACTACCCAACCCGTTCATACTATTGCAATCTGTATCTGCAGTATGACTTCTTTGAGAGAACAGGCGAGATGCACTTTACGCCTCCCGTACAGACAATCTACGCCACTATCCAGGCATTGAGAGAGTATTTCAAGGAGGGCGAGGAGGCTAAGTTTGCCCGCCATCACAGAGTATATGAGGCTATTCATCAAGGACTCGATGAGTTGGGATTCAAGACGATTATCCCTCGAGAGATAGAGTCGGGCCTCGTAGTGAGTGTGCTTTATCCTGAAGATGAAAACTGGAGTTTTGAGAAGGTACACGACTACTGCTATGAGCATGGCTTTACCATTTATCCTGGAAAGATAAGCACCACCAATACTTTCCGACTCTGTGCTTTGGGAGCCATTGACGAGCAAGATATCAAGGACTTCTTTGTAGTAATGAAGAATGCACTTGAGGAGTTTGATATCAAGCTGAAGTGATAGACTTGAAAATGGGAAAGATAGATCCCCATTCCGTTAGACAATATTTGTCTGATGGAGTGGGGATTTTTATTATATTTATCATGACGAACCTAAAGGCTCGTAACAATTCAGTACCCTATAGCCATAAGTAGTTACTTTAATACTATACAAATTGTTTTCTGTTCATTATGAATTTGTTTTGTCTCTTGTAGATAAATCTCCGTTCCGTGATACGGAATGTGCGTTCCGTGCTTTGGAATGGCCGTTCCGAATCACGGAATGGCGGTTCCGTATCACGGAACGGAGATTTTTGTAGGCTAAGCAAAACATTTATATAGTATAAGAGCAAGATTTTTCCAGTACAAGCGACAGTTTCTTTGGGTTGATTTTGTTCCTTTTTGTGCCATTTTGATAGTCTTTTGCCTTGGTGAATAATAAATTGTCAGAGCACCACTTATGCAAACGTTTGCGTAGTTTTTTTGACGAAAACATATCCGTCCTTTATTATTTTGTTTTACTTTTGCAGCAGAAACTCAAAACAACAATCTTCTAAAACGTTAAAAACAATGAAAAAAGTGTACTTCATGTTGTTAGGAGTGCTTTTGTCTACTGCTGTGATGGCAGACAACAAGCAAACCGTAACAATCGGCGGCTCGCAGGTTGGCAAGACCGTCAAAGAAATCACCTTCGATGGTGACAATGTCAATCTTACTTTCGACGATGAGACTACTGAGACTCAGGACATGTCGCTTGTGAAACTTTCTTTTGCTTATAGCACCACAGGTATCAGCAACATTGAGACAAGCAACAAAGTTCTCGCAGGCAAGGTGTTCAATCTTAATGGTCAGCTTGTGGGTACTTCTACCCAGAACCTGAACAAGGGCATCTACATCGTGAATGGTAAGAAAGTAATCATCAAGTAAAAAAGGAGGAACGTAAAATGAAGAAAATGGTATTTACTCTGGCACTCCTCTTGATGAGCTTGAGTGCATCCATGGCACAGACATGGACATTTGGTGCAATGAGCGAGGCTGATAAGGCTTTATGTGCAGCTGATGCTAATTGGGTATTGGGAACTGATCGCTAAGGCTATACCTTAGCTTTGGAGAATGAAGCTCTTGTAGCAAATGGCTCAGAATTGGCTTATACCAAGGGCTTGAAGTTTACTGCTGGTGCTCCAACAGATAAGTTAGATTCAAAAGCAAAGGTTCGCTTGAACTATGGTTCTTCTCGCTTGGAATTGAACGGAAATGGAGTTTCTTTGATTATTCCAAGTCTGAAGGCTGGTCAGAAAGTAACAGTTAGCTGCAAGACTGGTAGTACTTCTACTGATCGTTGTTTAGATGCTACTAACTTGACTTCGGTTTCTGGTTCTTTTGGTACTCCTACAACAGCTCAGGTTACCAACGTAGGAACTGTAACAGCTGATGGTGATGTCGTGTTGAAAACCAATGGTGGTGGTATGAATATCTACAGCATCAAGGTTGAGACTGTAGGTGGAGGATCTACCGATACTCCTGGTTCTACCGACAAAATTACCCATGCCGTTGCTCGTAACAGCAAGGTAAATCAGATGTATGTTACCACCAAGTCGGGTGATGTGAAGTATTACAATACTGCCGACTTGACAAGTGTGAAGTTCGAAGGTGACAAGACCATCATTGCTCCTAAGTCTGGTTCAGAGAGTGATGAGTACAATGCTTCTGTTCAAGCCATCAGCTTTGCTAAGAAGGCCGATCAGGGCGAAAGTGGTGATATTGACAATCCTGCAGGTGTGATTCAGATTACTGAGGCAAAGGGCTGGCAGGAGTCTGCCTACCTGAAGTGGGCTCCATTCGAGGGTGCTTCTTCTTATAATGTATATGTAGATGGCAAGAAGATTGATGCTCAGCTGATTCGTCAGTATGCTTCTTACTATCGTGCAGATGTTCTCGGTTTGAAGGCTGGTACTTATTCTGTAAAGGTTGTTCCTGTCAATGCAGAAGGTACAGAGATTGCTGGTGCCAATACAGCTTCTAACTTGGTAGTAAAGAGCTACAATCGTGAGGGCTTTGCTCATTTCAAGTATGATGGTGTAGGTGCTTATAATAATGATGGTACTTTGAAGGCTGGTGCTAAGGTTCTGTATATTACAGCCAAGACAGCTAAGACCGTTTCTACAACCGTCAATACAGGTAAGCCAGAGACGATTACAGGTCTTCAGGCTATTATTGATGCTTACCAAAAGGGTGAGGATACTACTCCTATCGCATTCCGTATCATCGGTAAGGTAAGCCTTTCTGACTTGGATCACACTTCAAGTTCTGAAGAAGGTTTGCAGATTAAGGGTAAGGGTGCTCACTCTGTAATGAACATGACTTTCGAAGGAGTCGGTGATGATGCTACTGTACATGGATTTGGTTTCTTGCTTCGTAATACCAAGAGTGTAGAGTTCCGTAACTTTGCTATCATGCGTTGCCTGGATGATGCTATGTCTCTTGATACTGATAACTCTCATGTATGGATTCACAACATGGATCTCTTCTATGGCAAGAAGGGTGGCGCTGCCGACCAGGCCAAGGGTGATGGTACTGTAGATATCAAGGGTGACTCCCAGTATATAACTGTAGCATACAACCGTTTCTGGGATAATGGTAAGGCTTCTATGTGTGGTATGAAGAGTGAATCTGGTCCTAACTATATCACTTATCACCACAACTGGTTTGACCATTCTGACTCTCGTATGGCTCGTATTCGTACCATGAGTGTTCACATGTACAACAACTACTATCAGCACAATGATGTTTATGGTATTGGTGCAACCAGTGGCTCAAGTGTGTTCATGGAGTCTAACTACTTTGATGCTACCAAGCGTCCTATCATGAGTTCTCTGCAGGGTACTGATGCCAAGGGCGATGGTACTTTCTCTGGTGAGAATGGTGGTTTGATTAAGGCATACGGCAATGTATTTGCCAACAAGCCTGAAAACTTCAGCTATATCACATATGCAGACAATAATACAAGCTTTGATGCATACGAGGTTTCTGATCCAAGTGAGCAGGTTCCTACAAGCGTAAAGACTTTGGTAGGTGGTACTTCTTACAACAACTTCGATACCAATCCAAGCCTCATGTATGCATACGCTGCAGATAAGGCAGAAGATGTTCCTTCTATCGTAGAAGGCTTCTATGGCGCAGGTCGTTTGAATCATGGTGACATTGATTTCGTTATTCCTGATGAGACAGTCGTAACAAATGGTCATCAGCAGCCATTGCCTGCTTTGGCAAGCATCCTTGACGCTTATACTTCTGGTGTTGTTAAGGTGTTCGGTGAGAGCAATGCTTCTGGCGAAGGTGGCACAGTAAATCCTACTCCAGATCCTACCCCAGATCCAACTCCTGATACTCCAGTTATCGAGGGAACTGTAATTTGCAGCTTTACAGCAAACGGAAAAGAGGCTGTTCCTTCTAATAGTGCATTTGTTTTGACAGGTTCAGCTAAGAATGTAAAAGTAGAAGAAACTATTATTGAAGGTACTACTTATTCTGCAAGTCTTAAGATGGAAAGTAATACTGAAGTTTCTTTCACCACATCTCAGAAGATGACTCTGTATGTATATTATGGCGTTTCTGGTACAAAAACTAATGTAAAGGTAGATGGCGTAAAGCAGGCAGGAGCTCCTACAACAGTTGTGCTTGAGGCAGGTGCTCATAAGATTACAAAGGGTGATAGTTCCGCAATCGCTCTCATCAAACTTGTACCTGTAACAGAATAATAAACATGTTTTCCTCAATGAGGAAAGATATATAAAATGAAACAAACTAAGGGCTGTCTCTTCTTGACGAGGACAGCCCTTTTTTCTCAAAGGAACAAATTAAACAAAAACTAATCCTATAATGAAACAAATTAACTCTATCGTTTCTGCACAGCTTAAGGCTGTTTGTCGTAAAACTCTCTTGGCTTCTGCTTTGCTCTGTGGCTTCTCTATGATGGTCAATGCACAGACTCAGGATGGTCGTGACTTCTCTTTGGATGGCTTCGCTGCCTATGAAGGTACTCCTGGTACCAACTGGTATCGTGTCGGAGGAACTACCGGTGGTGTTGGTGGCAAGGTGGTAAAGGCAGACAACTTCTCTCAACTGCAGGCCTATCTCCAAGCAACTGACCCATATATCGTTATCGTAGATCATGATATTACTACAGGCATCAAGTGCTATGTGGATGATCTGAGTACAGGTCGTTTGCTTGACGACCAGAGTGGAA
>OLWN01000681.1_pt1 | contig 14723 bp, 16 predicted proteins | sample 1644151 | NCBI WGS metagenome assembly OLWN01 (sample SAMEA103958121, study PRJEB25191) | human gut metagenome
CTACCAGGGTATCTAATCCTGTTTGCTCCCCACGCTTTCGAGCCTCAGCGTCAGTTAATGTCCAGAAAGCCGCCTTCGCCTCTGGTGTTCCTCCTAATATCTACGCATTCCACCGCTACACTAGGAATTCCGCTTTCCTCTCCATCACTCTAGCTCAACAGTTTTAAAAGCAGTTCCGTGGTTAAGCCACGGTATTTCACTCCTAACTTGTTGTGCCGCCTACGCTCCCTTTACGCCCAGTCATTCCGGACAACGCTCGCCACCTACGTATTACCGCGACTGCTGGCACGTAGTTAGTCGTGGCTTATTCTCGAGGTACCGTCATTCTTTTCGTCCCTCGCTAAAGAACTTTACAATCCGAAGACCTTCTTCATTCACGCGGCGTTGCTGGGTCAGAGTTGCCTCCATTGCCCAATATTCCCCACTGCTGCCTCCCGTAGGAGTTTGGACCGTTTCTCAGTTCCAATGTGGCCGTTCATCCTCTCAGATCGGCTACCCATCGTCGCCTTGGTGAGCCGTTACCTCTCCAACTAGCTAATGGGCCGCGAGCCCCTCCTATACCGCCTCAGCTTTTACCCCTCTCCGATGCCGGAGTGTGGTCTTATACCGTATTAGCACAAATTTCTCTGTGTTATCCCGTTGTATAGGATAGGTTGCTCACGTGTTACTCACCCGTCCGCCACTAGGCATATCTCTATGCCCCGTTCGACTTGCATGTGTTAAGCACGCCGCCAGCGTTCGTCCTGAGCCAGGATCAAACTCTTGAGTTTAATCTGACTTATTCTCGTTGGCTGTTATCTCTCTAACAGCCGCCGGCGAATTCTCTCTCTTTTATTGACTGTGTTTTTTTTCGCTATCTCTATTCACTTTTCAAGCTTCTTTTTACTGCCGCTCCCCGCGACAGCCTATTTAGTCTACCAGATCAGACTACTTATGTCAATAAAATTCGCTAATTTTCTTCAATGAATTTTCGACGTAAACAATGTGACACAATCATGTCAACCGAGACTGCAAGCGTCAAGCAAGGGCATAAAGCTCTCCATTTCCCTTTTTGCGTCGGCGATTTTTTGCTCGGCCTCACGCAGGAAATCGGCGTCCTTGATGCTGCCCGTGTTAATATTGACATTGTAAACTGCGCTCCAAATGCACGCCAAAAGCATACGTCCCGCCACATATCCGTCCGACACGACGTTTTTGTCTCCGCGCTCTATGCTCGTCCGCGCCAGCGGCAAAAGCTTTACGCATATATCGAGCGTGTCGAGCGGCGGTTTGCAGGCCTTTTTGCAGGCTTCGGAAATGCCCAGCACGCGGGCTGCTTTTTCCACGTCGGTGGATTTAGGCAGCTTATACGAATTTATAACTATTCCGAAAGCCTCCGCGTCGAGGTCGATGAGCCTTAAAAGCTCGTCCTGATAATTCTTTGCCACAAGCACCGTTTTTACAAGCTCTTTGTCCACAGGCTGTTCTTTTTTCAGCATTTTGTTGGTTGTTACGTTGCACACCATCTGAATAAGCCCCGCCGCAATCGCCCCGTTGAGCGCGGCGCAGCCGCCGCCGCCGGGCGTAGGCTCCGACGAGTTGAGCTTGTCCAAAAAATCGGGTATTGCCAAATCTCTCAGCATTTTAAATCTCCTTTTCCGCTATTATATATTTTCGCGCTTGTCAAGTCAATCGAAATCAAGCCGCCGACGGCTTTAACCGCACCCGCGCCGCAAGCATAAAATAATACGAGGGGTTGGATACATAGTTTTGCTATGTAAATTTTTCGGAGGTATATTTCATGAGCTGTTGTATTTTTCAATTTCTGACGGGCTGCCGCTGCTGCAACCGTATCTGCTGCCAAAGACGTCAACGCCCCGTATGCAATTTAGGCAGCCTTAACTTTATTCCGTCGGTGTCGCGCCCGACTGCTACGCAGGAGCTGCGCAGCGTTCAAGCCAATCTTTCGACGGGAGCGGGAGTTGTGCTGTCGCCCGGCGAAACCATAGGCTTCGACTCGTTAATCGCCAATCAGAACAAAAATGTTTATTACGACTACACTACGGGCGAGCTTGTGATAAACTCAACGGGCAATTTTCTTGCAAGCTGGTGGGTAGGCATAGGAAGCGCCGCAGGCGGCACGCCGTGCGTGTCTGTGTATCAGAACGGAGGCAGCATAGCCACCTCCTGTCTGCCGTCCTCCTCGGGACAGCTAAGCGGCTCGGCGGTCGTTACGGTTGCATACGCGCCCGCAAGAATAAAGCTTGTCAACACAAGTCCTTTCAATGTTACGCTTTCAAGCGGCACGGTTCAGGCGGGCTTGGTGTTGACTCAGATTTACTGAACGAAAAAAGCCGCGTTTAAACGCGGCTTTTTTAAACAAAAGAATCAGTCTACCGTTTTCAGCGAAGCGTTCATGTCTGTTTTTATTATTTTGCGGCATAAAAGAGCCATGACCACGGCGGAAAAGAGCAGCGACAAAACGGCGGTGCCCAGCCAAGAATACCAATGCATATCCGCAATGGAGCCGAAATCGACGTAATTGAATACAAACACCGAAAAACCGTACCCCAAGGGTATTCCGAGCGCGGTGCCTATAACGGACAGCACGGTAATTTCACGGAAAATGTAACCGCATACCTCGCCGCTTTTGTAGCCAAGCACCTTCAAAGTGGCGATTTCTCTCTTTCTCTCCTCTATGTTTATATTTGTAAGATTGTAAATTACCAGTATGCTGAGCAACGCGGCGCATACAATCAACACCGCCGATATCGAGGTCATGGAGCTTGTGGAGCCTGCGCCCTCTGTTTTTTCCAGCGCGATGCTCGAATCGTACAGCCCAAGCCCCGCGAACACAAGCGCGGTCGAGCCTGCAATGGAGACGACGGTAAGGATGAAATTGCGCGCATACCTGAAAAGATTTCTGTAAGTGGATTTGTATTTGAAGGACATCCTCTTCCAGATAAAGCCTATGCGCTCCAAAAGAATTTTCTTTCCCGGCTTGGGAGATTTGGGGCGCAGAAGCGCGGCGGGCTTTTCATTTGTCATGGACGATACGACTCTCCACGTCACAAGCAGCACCGCCGCAAGCATACAGAACACCGATATTCCGCCGAACACCCACGAAATTTCGTTGGTTAAGGGAGGCATACGGAACGCAAAGGAAAATGCTTTGCAGATGAGGTAAACCAAAAGGTTCGTTATGCCCAAAAATCCGCACAGCGAGCCTATAATACAGCTGAACATGGAGAAAAACAAATATTTGAACATGATTTTTCCGTCGTCGTAGCCCAGCGTTTTGTAGCACCCGATTGCAGACCTTTCCTCCTCGGCAAGCCTCGTCATGGTTGTGGAAATAACCAAAACGGAAACGCCCACAAAGAAAACGGAAAAAATTATGCTTATGTTGTAAACCTTCTGCGCGTATTCCTCGTACATCGCGGAGCTGAAATTTTCGCGCAGCGTGAGAAACACGACGTCTTGCGCAGAGTCGCCCAACGCCGCGGCAAGCTCTTTTTTAGCGTCCTCAACGGCGGTGTCGTATTTTTTGGAAAACAGCTTGTGCCCGTGAGCGGACTCTACCCTTACATACAAATCGCTCGTCACGGGCATAAAGGAAAGCGCGCTGTCAAAGTAAAAAACCGCGTCGATATATGTGTCCGCGTCCGTCAAAGACGGCTCTTCCTCCTCGGAAAACATAAGCGGGTTTACCACAACGCCGCTGACGGTAAAATCCCTGCCCATATAGGACACCGTGTCCCCCACCCGATAAGCGGCGAAATATCTGCTTTCCCTTTCCACGACCATTTCCGCCGCAGTTGAAGGGAATTTGCCCTCCACAAGCTCAAGCCTGTTCAGATTTAGCTCCGACAGCGGCATATACTGTATGCGCACCGTTTTGCCGTCCGCTTGAGCGTCCATAGCCGTAACGGGCATAAAAGAAAAATCGTCGGAGAGGTCTTTGAGCGCGTCAATCTGCGCCTGAGAAAACCCCGCTGTCGATTTGAGAATCAGGTCGGGCACCGCCCTGTCCGAATAATATTTGTCCAGCGTGCCGATAAGCTTCGGCTTGACGGAACCCAGCCCCGTCATAAATCCGATTCCGAGCGCGATTATTGCCGTGACCGCAAGAAACCTGCCCAGATGCTGCCTGAGCATTCTGAAAAGAGTTTTTGAATAAGCCTTCAACTTTTATTCCTCCCTTTTTCGCCGCTCACCACTCTATGTCTTCCACCGCTTTGGGCGACGGATTGAGCTCGATTTTCTCCGCCTTGCCGTTTTTAATATATACCACCCTGTCCGCCATGTCCTTCAACGCGCTGTTGTGCGTGACGATAATGACAGTCTTTTTTTCCTCCTTGCACATATCCCGCAAAAGTTTAAGCACCAGCTTTCCCGTGCCGTAATCCAGCGCGCCGGTAGGCTCGTCGCACAAAAGAATTTTGGGATTTTTGGCAACCGCGCGCGCTATGGAAACGCGCTGCTGCTCTCCGCCCGACAGCTGCGCGGGAAAATTGCCCGCTCTTTCCGTCAGACCTACCAGCTTCAACGCCTCGTCGGGCGACACGGCGTTTTTGCATATTTCCGTCGCAAGCTCTATGTTTTCGCGCGCGGTCAGGTTGGGCATAAGATTGTAAAATTGGAATACAAACCCGACGTCGTGTCTGCGAAACAGCGTAAGCTGCCTTGAATTGAGCTTTGAAAGGGACACGCCTGCAACGGTTATTTCCCCCGACGTCAAAGTGTCCATTCCGCCAAGCAGATTGAGCAGTGTTGTTTTTCCCGCGCCGCTTGGCCCCAGAATAACCACCAGCTCGCCCTCGTCTATTTCAAAGCTCATGCCGCTTAATGCGTCGACCGAGGTTTCTCCCATGCGATAAGTTTTTGTTACGTCGTTAAATTGGACGAAATGAGCCATATTCAACCTCCCGTTCCGTTATCCGGAAATATTATTCCCATTTTCTCGCAAAAACCGAAGAATTTTTCTTTTGACAAAAACTGCGGCGTTCTGCATTGACTTTCCCATCTGTTCACCGTGGCAAAGGATACGCCGAGCTCCTTTGCAAGCGCCTCCTGCGTCAGCATGAGCTTTGCGCGAAGATATTTGACCTTTGCGGCAAAGGTAGCTTCATTCAAAATTTCGTTCATATATAGATTATAACATCTCATAACATTTGTTGCAAGCGGGAGAGAATGCGCTCGCAAAAAACAGACAAAACAAAAAAAGTGTGCATTTTTAATTGTGCAATTTTTAAACAAAAAAGCCTTTATCTTTCCGATAAAGACTTAACAACGATTTTTCAGTCGGGACGTTCCTTCCTCGAAAGCAGATAATCCAGCGAACAATTTAGCTCCCGCGCCGACCTTACCACCAGCGCCATTTCGGGAAACTTTTTTCCGGAAAACCAATTTTCCACCGTCGCCGCTTTGACTCCCATCATTTCGGCGTATTTCTCTTCGGAAACGCCCTTGCTTTCAAGAAGCTCCTTTACCCGCAGGATATAATTGAATTTAAGCCTGTTGAGGGGCACGCTCAGCCGTCCGCCGCTTCCGCGCCCGTCAGACAATCCCACGACGTAATCCGCAGAGACGTCCAAAAGCTCGCACACCTTGACCAACGAATCGTATCTCGGGTAATACTGTCCGGCGAGCCAGGTTTTTACGGAGTTTTTGTCTGCGGGAATCCTGTTGGCAAACGCCTTGACGCCCCAGTTTCTTTCACGCATAAGCATTTTGAGCCTATGAGCAGTCACTTCTGTCGACATATATTTCTCCTGACGCATTTATTATGTTCCGTATTTGAATAAGAGCCTGAAAAAAAGACAAAAAATTTGACGAAAAAAACGATTTTTTGCCTTTCGCCTCAAAACAAAAAAGCGAAACGGCACGTCGTTTCGCTTTTGTAAAATTCTACGTCAATCCGCAGCGTTTGCGGGCGCGGTGTAAACGCGGGCGTTCAGCTCCTGATTGAGCATATACAGACCTTTGGAATCTCCCCCGAAAAGCTTCATCTTTTTGATGAGGTCGTCGGCGTTTTTCTCCTCCTCGCCCTGCTCCTTGACAAACCAATCGAGGAACTGCATGGTTTTGAAATCCTTTTCGTCAAACGCGGCGCGATAAATTGCGGCAATCAGCGACGTAACGTATTTTTCGTGTTCAAGCCCCGCCTCCAAAGGACACATATGCGTTTTGTACTCTTTGTCGGGCTTGGCAATTTCACCGAAGGTTACGCGCACACCGTTGTCTATGAGATAGCGGCGGAGCATAAGCGCATGGTCGCGCTCCTCCTGCGCCTGAATTTCGTACCAATGGGCAAAGCCGTCAAGCCCCTCGTCCTCGTAATAATTGGCGAAATCGAGATAGAGATATGCGGAATAAAGCTCCTTGTTGACCTGTTCGTTGAGCATATCCGCAATTTTTTTGTTAAGCATAAATATACCTCCGATACTATCCTGTGCAAAAATTATACAACCGCGCCGCAAAAAAAGCAAGGAAAGAAAGGTATGTTTATTTTACAAATTCGACGTATATGTCGCCGTTGTTGCAATCGGCAAAAAATTCCTTGTCGCCGCCCTCCTTGCTCAACGGCAGATTGCAGTCACCCTTTTTGATTTTGCAGGAAACGGAAAATTCGTCCAAGCCGCCCGCGACGGTGCCGCGAATGTCTCCGTTTTTGGCTTTGAGGCTTATCTTCCCGCCCGCGCCGACGCGCTCGAAAATTACGTCGCCTCCGTTGGAATAGAGATTTATTTCCTCCGAAACGTCGATACAGGATACCTTTATGTCCCCGTTGGTCGTGCTTGCATTGAGCGCGGCAAGCAGATTTTCGGGGACAAGCACCGTTATTCCGCGATATTTTCTGTCCGGCTTGACTCCGATAAAATCCGTCCAGCTCCTGTCGTAAGCCAAGCGTATGACAAGCTCGTTGCTTTCCGAAACGGAAATTTCAAGATACTGCTTTTCGCTGTCGAAATAATTTACGCTTATCTGTCCGTCGGAGGATAAACCTATGTTCAGCTCCCTGTCGGCGACGTCAATAATTATGCTCCTTATTTGCCCGTTTTCCGTCAAATAGTTTTTTTCGGAAAACGTACCGCCGTTCGAACAGCCGACAAAAGCAAAAACAAACAAAACCGCAAGTACAACGCACACAATTTTTTTCATTGAAAACGCTCCTTTCCGATGCCCGCTTGACATCGATGTTGTTTTAGGGTACAATAACTATAAACCTTTGTGTAACACAAAGGTCAAGCGAAAAACAAAAAATTATGGAAAAATTTTTCTCGATAAGCAAAACGGCGGAAACGGCAGGCATGACTGCGGAAACCTTGCGTTACTACGACCGCATAGGACTAGTAACGCCGAGCAAAACGGACAAAAACACGGGTTACCGATATTATTCTCAGGCTGAAATTGTCCGACTCAACACAATCAAGGCGCTGCGCAGCATGGATTTGACCCTGTCGGAGATTAGAAATATTCTCGAATACGACGACCTCAAAAAAATTGCGGAAGCCCTGAAACAGACCGAAGCAAAGGCGGACAAAAAAATTGCCGAGTTGAGGGACGCAAAAAACAAAATCCGCCGCGCAAGAAATTTTTACGAAAGCAAGCTTTACGGAAACGCTTTTTCGGACAATATTTTCCTGAAAGAGTTTCCTCGCCGCGTCATTCTTTTGTCGGACAAGCTGAGCGCCCCCACTGTAGACAATCTGTGGAACTATCACAGGCATTTTTACGGCCGTTTGACGCAAGAAATCAGGGAAGATTTCTCGTTTGACGATTTGGCGGGGATTTACGAATGCGGAGGCACGGCGCGGATGTTTGCACTGTGCAATAGCTTTGTCCAAACGGACGGAATCAGGATACTTCCGCAGGGAAAATATCTTTGCGCCGACTGCACCGAGGAAAACCGCGAAGAAACACTGCGCCTGTTGACGACAAAAGCAAAGGACGAATACGGTGCGTCCCCACGCTTTTCGGTACAAATAATCGTACTTTCGGGAATTTTGCAATGGAATTATCAGGCGCAGGTGCCTGTCGAAAAAATTTAAAGCCCCCTCGCCCGTTTAAGCGACAAAGAGACATTGAACTCCCAAAAAGTTTTAAAACTTTTTGGGAAAAGGAGAAACCGACATTAAAGCAAATAAGACAGCTTTCGCTGTCTTATTTGCAAAATTCGTCGCGTTTCGACGTGGTGGGCAATAAGGGACTCGCAAGGAGCGACAGCGACGGAGCAGCGAGCGTGTGCGCGAGCGTCACGTAATTCGTCCTCCCATATCGCACTGCCGAGACGGACGAGCCAAAAGGCGAAGTTCGGATTTTTCTTGAAAAAGAAAAATCCGGACAAGCCACGAGGCGACGTCCCGAATGCCGTCTTTGCCGCCAAAAAAGACTGCATATACAGCAGAACTCCCAAAAAGTTTTAAAACTTTTTGGGAAAAGGAGAAACCGACGTTAAAGCAAATAAGACAGCGAAAGCTGTCTTATTTGCAAAATCCGTCGTGTTTCGACGTGGTGGACTACTGGTGATTGAGTTTGAACAAATTTCAGGCGTTCTATAACCTCGTTTGTTTCGTCAAGCCGTACTTTTTCGATAGACTTGTCAACGCCGAAATTCAAGAAACTGGCTACTTTGATTGTTTCATCGTCATATACAAAGACTTGCAAAACAAGATTATCAATGATTTTCTTCTGATAGTCTTTGTCTGCGGGGTCGCCTTTGATAAGTTCGGCAACAAACGAAAGTATTTGTTGTTTCGTAACTTTCCGCCCGCGCTCTAATTCGATTTGCGATTTCTGCGCTTGCAGGTCGGCAAGCAATGTTTCAAAGTCCTGCATTTTTCTTTCGATACCCGCGCGCAACAACGGGCTTTTCGCCTCGATAAAAGCGTTTGTAAGGTTTTCAACCTCTTGCTTTGCCTGCGCTATGCGCGTGTCAATGCTCCGCAAGCCGCTATCGCCCGTGCGCTGCTCATAGTGCGCGATAGTATCTGAAGCGGCGCGGTCGGCGTTTTTCTTGTCGCTCAAAAAGTCTTTTACCGCTTGCGTTACCTGCATTTCCAACAGGTCTTTCTTTTCCCGCGCCTTATGGCACAACCCTTTTTTCTTTTGCTTACAAGCGTAATAATAGTGTTTCGTTCCGTTTTGACTTGTGCCGCCGTCTGCAACGATAGCCGCGCCGCAATGCCCGCAATAGACTTTACCCGTGAGCAAATACGGCTCTACCGCAGAATTTGCACCTGCCAAAATCTTATTCTTTGCAAGCCGCTTTTGCACCTCTGCAAACAATAACTTGTCTATGATGGGCGGGTAAATTGTATTGCAAAGCCTTTCGCCAAAATGAAATTCGCCCGTGTACTTCGCATTGGTCAGCCACTTGTCGAAAGTTCTGCCTTTGAACGGCTTGCCGTTGAAACGCAAGCCCTTTGCATTGAGCGCGGCGGCAATGTCTTTTTTTTCCGTGCCTTTGGCGTATTCAGTGAAAATAAAGCGTACTGTTTCCGCCTGTTCCTCGTCTATGGCGACTTTATGTATAGTGCCTTTTTTGCCCGTCCTGTCGGTGTCTATGAGTTTATAACCGTAAATGAGTTTTGACCCCGTAAAAGTGCCGTTTTCCACGCTGGTCGTCAAGCCGTCGCGGATACGCACGGAAAGCCGCTGACTATATTTTTCGTCGTTCCATTCAACAAACATTTCATACAGTTCGCCGCCCTCGTCGTCGGTTACAGGCTCCAACGCCGAAAGCACTTTCACGCCGCACTTCTCTTTTAACTGATGTTTCAGCATCATACTTTCAAAGCGGTTTCGGGCGAAACGGTCGAATTTGTAAACGATGATATACTGAAATGCGCCGCTTTCCGCGTCGTGCAACATTTGTTGAAAAGCCTTTCGTTTGTGCGTGTCTTTGGACGCGCTTTTCGCTTTTTCGGGGTAAATTTTGATTACGTTCAAGCCGCGGCTTTGGGCGAACTCTGTGCAAATACGAATTTGCCCTTCTATGGTCATATCGTTCTGACCGTGCGAACTGTAACGGGGATATATAACTGCGTTTGCCATTGTTGTCTGCTCCTTTCGGCGCGGGGTGCGCCTTATATTTATTTTCGGTTTTTGCCTATGTGCTTAACCGCCTTAATTGCCGAAAAACACTGCCGTAGGAAAATGTCAAGGGTTTGCGCCGCAGGCGACGGCGGTTTATGCCTCACGGGAGATAAATAGCCGCCCTTGAACATTTTGCAAGGCGGTGATACCCACTCGCGGGCGGTTAAGCACAAGCAAAAACTTTATGGCTTGCCGCTTTCATTATAAACTATCATCTATTTTTTTATCTCGCATTAGAATGTATGAAAAAGAGAGGCACAAAATTTTATATTATGTTATACTATCTGTGAGGTGTTAAAATGGATACTTTGGAACGCTTTAATGCTGCTTTAACTTACATAGAGGCAAATTTAGATAACGAAATTGATAGCAGAGAATTATCAAAAATCACGTTATATTCGGCATATCAGTTTCAAAAACTTTTTACGGCTATGTCGGGTATAGTTTTATCCGAATATATCCGCAACAGGCGTTTGGACAGAGCGGCTTTCGACTTACAGAACACCGATGAGAAAATAGTTGACATTGCCTGTAAATATGGTTATGATTCGCCAACGGCTTTCAATCGTGCCTTTCAGAAGTTGCACGGTGTTGCACCCAGCAAAGTACGGACTGAAAAAGGCATACAACTGAAAGCCTATCCACCTATACAATTTCAAATCTGTATTAAAGGAGCAACCGTTATGAAATATCGCATTGTCGAACAAAAGGCTTTTCGTTTGGTCGGTTATAAATTGTCAACGGCAAGAATGGAGAATTTTGAACAGTTCAATGAAATCCCGAAATTTTGGGATAAACAGTACAAAAACGGTAATTTTGATAAGTTAATGGCTATCAATTTATCTGAAAGCCATTCAGACGGTCGCGTTGACGGTGTTCTTGGTATCTGCGTTGTTCCCGATGTAAACAGTAGCGCACTTGATTATTACGTCGCAACGGCATACGAAAAGGAAACACCTGCCGATATGGTCGAAGTTATCGTACCAAATTGTACTTATGCTGTATTTGAGTGTAAAGGAAAAATACCGTTTTCCGTACAAGATATGACAAAACGGCTATATGGCGAATGGTTGCCGAACTCTGGCTATGAATGGGCGAATGCTCCCGATATTGAAAGATACTTTGACGGCAATCCGTCGAGCGAAGACTATATTTGCGAATTATGGTTACCTATCCAACCAAAATGGACAGAGGAAAAGTAAAATGTATCATTGGAGATTAAAAGGTTCACCATATCAAATCGGCACAAAAATAGGAAATATATTTAAGCGATGCAATGCAGAGTTTCCTATTGTTTTGGACGATTTTCAGTTAAACTATGGCATTGAAAGCGGGAAACTATTAAAACAGTATTTTCCCGAAGCCTATGAAGAAGTAAAAGCGATTACCGATACTATCAGCTATCCTAACGAACGGTTTTTAGCTTGGCTAATGTGTATGGGCTGTTGCTTGGATATAGACGAAAATAAGTGTGCGGAAGTTCGCGGCTGTACCGCTTTTGCTTTCACCTGTGGAGAAGAAACGTATTACGCAAGGACAAACGACTTACCACCGTTTTTGAAAAAAATCAGTAAAAGCATTTTATATCAGCCCGAACGCGGTTATAAATTTATTGTGAATACTTCTTCTTTCACGAATGGAGAAGAAGGTATCAATGAATACGGACTTGTCGCGGCAATGACTTTTGCTATTCCCAAAATTACAGAAATAAAGGCGGGGCTGAACTCTGTATTTTTGGTGCGCTATCTTTTAGAAAAGTGCAAAACGACAAAAGAAGGCATTGCCGCAATACAAAATTTGCCCGTTTCATCAAACTGCAATATACTGATTGCCGATAAGGGAGGCGATATTGTGGTTATAGAGTGCAATCCCTATCAAAAGTATATACGCTACCCTATGGTGAACGAATACGGAAATAAGTTTATAATTACCGTAAACGAGTTGCTATCGTCCGAAATGGCTATACATAAAGCAGGAGAAAGCGACGCATTCTTTTCAAAGGAAAGATATTCGACGGCAGAAAATGCGCTTTCAAAATTAAAAGACAAGCCTATTGAGAAAGCAAAAGCAATTTTAAGCGGTAAATGCGGCTTTATGTGTCAATACAAAAAAGATTTGAATTTTGATACGATATGGGCAACAATTTTTAACTTATCGGATTTATCCATTTATCGTGCAGAAGGTAACCCGTCTAAATGCTCTTTTATAACGGATAAGCGATTAAAAGATTGTTTGGGATATTTATGACCTATTACACGGTATGCCCCGATTGCGGGTACAAGTTATTGAAAGCGGGCGACGGCTCGAACATAGAAATACATTGCCCGAAATGCGGAGCGAAAATGACGATAGAAATTAAGGACGGTAAAATTATCATTCAAAAGACGATAACCGAAAAAGCATAAGGTTATCAGACAGACAAAATGATAAAAGAATTGAGTGTACGAAAGTAAAGAAATTTATTTTCGGGGGCTGAAAATGCTGCACTCAATTCTTTTTTTATGCTTTGACAGTTCATAGCGCGCGCTAAACCCTACAACGAATAACAGGGCTATACGCGCACGCCCGCTTATGGCTGACATTTGTAAAAGGTGTTGAAACTCTCTGCGAAAGAGTAAGAACCCGACAAATTTTAAGGACTAAATCTCTTGGTTTAGTTCAAAAGTTTGTCGGGCTTTTTTTATATGTTTTTGCGCCCGCCGGATCGAGATTTAGTTCTCGACCGGAGGGCGCTCATCTTTGCAAAATTTGCCCGTTTCGGTCGATTTTCCAAAAACAGAAAATCGAGGAACGGACATTTATGAAAAATTCAATAAAAAACCTTAACACCATGCCGTCCGCGTGCTTATATGTGGAGGCATTCTGCAATGCAAGTTATAAAGTATAAGTTCGCGGACGGTACTGCAAATGAAACGATTGTTTCGGAAGAATTATATCTAATACATTTAGAACTCGTACAAAAGGAAAAGCGCAACCATTGGAAAGAAACGCGGCGGCATATCTCTTTGAACTATCTTTTGGAAAACGGGATAGATTTTGAGGACAATACAGCCGACACATTGGCAATAGTGATACAAAGAGAAAAAACGGAACGAGTGCGAAAAGCGGTATCAACGCTTTCGGACAAGCAGCAAGACTTGATACATAAAGTCTATTACAAAGTAAACGACAATGCGGGCAATAGCGCAGGAACAGGGCGTTTCTCATTCCTCAATATCCCAACGAATGAAAACAATACAAAAACGCCTGAAAAAGACATTGCGCGACTATATTTAATATCACCCGTAAAGCATAAACACTACGGGCAACACACGGGCGGCGACAGCCGCCCGTGTGCGCGGGGTGGAGATAGTATTACCAGTCCACCCCGTAACGTGTAACGCAAATATCTGAAATACGGGGGCTTTATGGACGATAAAATTAAAATTGATTTGTCCGTTACGGACGAAACACCTACGCCGAAACAGAACACACAGGCGCGCGACTGGTGCTTTACGATAAATAACCCCGTTCAGACAGAACAGGAATTTATGGAATATCTGCAAACTATAAAAGATTTGCGGTATGCAGTATTCCAACGGGAACGCGCACCCGAAACGGGAACGGAACATTATCAAGGATATTTTGAGTTTACCCAACCCAAATGGTTTGGCGGCATTAAACGGTGTCTTTCAAAGGAAACGATAGGCGTTGACGCGCACATAGAACAGCGCAAAGGCAAGCGTTCACAAGCCCGCGAATACTGTATGGACGAAGAAACGCGCATAAGTCCGCAATATTATGAATACGGCGAATTTATAGAGGACGGCGAACGCACCGACTTAACCGACATTATGCACGACATTGAAAACGGAATGAGTTTTTACGACCTTTCCAAAAAACACGGAAATTATTTTATCCGCGTTATGAAATGGGCAAAGGAATACAGGCAATCGCACTTGGAAAATATCTATAAACGCACTTTTCGGAAAATGAAAGTCTATTACATTTACGGCTCGGCGGGGTGCGGAAAGACGAGTTATGTATTCCGAAAACACGGCTACGACGACGTGTACCGAACGACGAATTACGAGTTCGGCTGGATAGACGACTACAACGGCGAAAAGATATTGTTTCTCGATGAGTTCCGCAGTTCGTTCAAAATCTCGGAGATATTGGACTATCTGGACGGGCAACCTATCCGAATACGCGGGCGGCACTATAACCGCGTGGCTTGCTATGATACCGTATATATCGTTTCTAACCTCTCATTGAAAGAACAGTACACGAATATCCAACAATCAGAGCCGAGAACGTGGGCGGCGTTCTGCCGACGAATAACGGCGGTATATGATTTTGACAAAAGCAAAGATATACCCGTAAACAAATTTACGGGAGAACTAAAAAAGCCGCCTACACTCATAGAGATTGCAGACGACGGCGACTTACCTTTTTAACCTCGTTCGGGTGGGTTCTTGGGTGGGGATATAGAAAAAGCACAAGGCTTTTGACCTTGTGCTTTTTCTTTAATGGTATGCGATAAAGCCCGCGACACCGTTCACGAAAATGTATTTCGTTTTTAGGTGTTCAAACTTTAACGACACTGGTTGGCAATAAGGGACTCGCAAGGAGCGACAGCGACGGAGCAGCGAGCGTGTGCGCGA
>OLWN01000685.1_pt1 | contig 14694 bp, 15 predicted proteins | sample 1644151 | NCBI WGS metagenome assembly OLWN01 (sample SAMEA103958121, study PRJEB25191) | human gut metagenome
TGTTTGCGGTATGAGCGTTACCGCTTTTGCCGCTAACGACCCGATTACCGTGGTAAATAACCTGTCTGACTTCATCTTCGGACTTATTCGTGCAATCGGTATGATTTTGCTCGGCTTTGGTATCGTTCAGGTCGGACTTTCTTTGAAATCTCACGACCCGTCTCAGCGTGCAAACGGTTTCTTGACTCTTGCCGGCGGTATCATTATTACCTTTGCAAAGGAAATTCTTAACCTCATTGCCGGTTAAAAGAACACAGTTATCAAAGGGGCATATCCGATTTTGGGTATGCCCCTTAATCTTTAAGGAGGTGCAAACAGATGAGTGATAACTGGGTAGTTCAAAACCTACAAAATGCCCTCGACACTTGGAACAGTAAGTTATCGGAAATATGGCAACTGCTTACCACTTCACCGCAGGACTTCAAAGGCGGAAGCATTTGGAATGTGATGGTAACAATCAACGGTGCGGTTCAGGCTATCGGACTTGCTTTGCTTGTTTTGTTCTTTGTTGTCGGTGTAGTTCGCACTTGCGGAAGTTTTACCGAAGTAAAGAAACCGGAACACGCATTAAAATTGTTTATCCGTTTTGCCATTGCCAAAGGTGTTATAACCTACGGCTTGGAGCTTATGCTCGCTTTGTTTAATATCGTACAAGGTACAATTTCAACCATAATGACATCAGCAGGATTTGGTACACCGAATCAAACGACACTGCCATCCGAAATGATAACCACCATTGAGGAGTGCGGATTTTTTGAAAGTATTCCGTTATGGGCTGTAACGCTCATCGGCGGACTGTTTATCACAGTTCTCTCTTTCATTATGATAATGACGGTGTACGGACGATTTTTCAAGCTGTATATGTACACTGCTCTCGCTCCGATACCGCTTTCCACTTTTGCCGGAGAACCGTCGCAGAATGTGGGTAAGAGCTTTATAAAAAGCTACTGTGCCGTTTTGCTTGAGGGAGCAGTAATTGTACTTGCTTGTATCATCTTCTCCCTATTTGCTTCTACGCCGCCGGTAGTGAACCCTGACGCAGCAGCCGTTACTCAGGTATGGGCATATATCGGCGAACTGGTATTCAATATGCTTGTGCTTGTCGGTGCGGTTAAGATGAGCGACCGAATTATCCGTGAAATGATGGGCTTATAACGGGAGGTTCTCTGATGAAGAAAAACAAGAATAATAACGATAGATGGCAGGGCTATACGCCTGCCGACTGCGACTGCAAATATTGTGTGTATTACGGAGGAAAGAAAAACAGCAATGTAATTTGCCTTGCGGACACCTGCGTCTGCTCTGATGAAATCCGTCACGCAAAACAAGCATATCGCAGAGAAAGGAGCTTTTGATGGAAGTCAAAATTAACCGAGAGATACGAAATTACACAGAGTCAATGTTTTTTGGACTGTCGCTCAGACAGTTCATTTTTTCTGTCCTCGCCTGTGCGGTAGCGGTAGGACTTTACTTCCTCCTAAAACCGTACCTCGGAACAGAAACCGTATCGTGGGTGTGCATTTTGGGAGCTGCCCCTTTTGCGGCTCTCGGCTTTGTGAAATACAACGGAATGACGGCTGAGAAATTTATATGGGCGTGGATAAAGTCCGAGTTCCTTATGCCGAAAAAGCTGGTCTTTCATTCCACCAACACCTATTACGAATTGATGAAACCGACAATCGAACAAAAACAGAAGGAGGCTTATAAGAACAATGATTAAAACCCTTACAAACCTGTTAAAGCAGGACAAAGAAAAGTTTGTAGTACCAAAGGGCGTACAGGATTGTATTCCCATTACCGCTATTTATGATGACGGCATTTTCCGTGTAGGCAAGGACAAGTATTCCAAAAGCTTCAAGTTCACGGATATTAACTATGCCGTAGCGAGCCGTGAGGATAAGGAAGCAATGTTCCTTGAATACTCCGAGCTTCTCAACTCTCTTGACAGCGGAGCTACTACAAAGCTGACTATCAACAACAGACGGCTTAACCGTTTGGACTTTGAGAAAACCATTCTTATCCCCGAAACCGGCGATGAGCTTGATGTTTACCGAGAGGAATATAACAAAATGCTTCTCGACAAGGCGACCGGTGCAAATGCCATCGTTCAGGATAAGTATGTTACTATCTCTATCAACAAAAAGAGCGTGGAGGACGCAAGAACCTATTTTGCCCGTGTCGGCGCTGACCTGATTGCCCACTTTGCAAGACTCGGAAGCAAATGTGTGGAGCTTGAAACCGATGAGAGGCTGAGAATTGTCCACGATTTCTTCCGTGTCGGGGAGGAAACCGCCTACCACTTCAATATTAAGGAAACGAGAAAAAAGGGACACGATTTCAAGGATTATGTTTGCCCGGATACAATGGAATTTGAAAAGGACTACTTCAAAATGGGAAACCGTTACGGGAGAGTCCTTTTTCTTCGTGAGTACGCTTCCTATATCAAGGACAGTATGGTAGCCGAGCTTACCGACCTGAACCGCAATCTGATGATGTCTATTGATATTGTACCCGTTCCTACCGATGAAGCGGTGCGAGAAGCAGAGAGCAGACTGCTTGGGGTTGAGACGAACATTACCAACTGGCAGAGAAAGCAGAATCAGAACAATAACTTTTCCGCTACTGTTCCTTATGATATGGAACAGCAGAAAAAGGAAATGAAGGAGTTCCTTGATGACCTTACCACTCGTGATCAGCGAATGATGTTCGCTGTACTCACTATGGTTCATACTGCGGACTCCAAAGAACAGCTTGATAACGACACCGAAGCTCTGCTTACTACGGCAAGAAAGCATTTGTGCCAGTTTGCCGTTCTCAAATATCAGCAGATGGACGGACTGAATACGGCTATGCCCTTTGGAACACGCAAGATTGACGCATTCAGAACCCTTACCACAGAAAGCCTTGCGGTCTTTATTCCCTTCAGGGTTCAGGACATTTACCACGAAAACGGCATTTACTACGGTCAGAATGTTATCAGCAAAAATATGATTATCGCCGACCGCAGACAGCTACTCAACGGTAACTCCTTTATCCTCGGCGTATCCGGCGGCGGTAAATCCTTTGCGGCAAAGGGAGAGATTGAAAACATCATTCTTTCCTCCAACGCAGATGTTATTATTATCGACCCGGAGCGAGAATACTCACAGCTTGTTAAGGCTCTCGGTGGCGAGATTATCAATATTTCCGCTACTTCGCAGAGCCATATCAATGCAATGGATATGAACAAGGAATACGGAGACGGAGCAAACCCGGTAATTCTCAAATCTGAGTTCATTATGTCACTTTGCGAGCAACTTATAGGCGGAACAAACCTCGGAGCAAAACAGAAGTCTATTATTGACCGCTGTACTGCAAGCGTATATCGTGAATATCAGCAAAGAGGATATACAGGTACAGTTCCGACCTTGCAAGACTTCCGTGCAGAACTTTTGAAACAGGATGAACCGGAGGCAAAGGAAATTGCTCTTGCCATTGAGTTGTTTACCAATGGCTCACTCAACACATTTGCAAAGCCGACCAATGTGGATACGCACAATCGCCTTATCTGCTATGATATTCTTGACCTTGGCAAGCAGCTTATGCCTATCGGTATGCTTGTCGTTCTCGACAGTATTTTGAACCGCATTACACAGAACAGAGCAAAAGGCAAACAAACCTTTATCTTCATTGATGAGATTTATCTTCTGTTCCAGCACGAGTATTCCGCTAACTTCCTTTTCACTTTGTGGAAGCGAGTAAGAAAGTACGGTGCTTACGCAACGGGCATTACACAGAATGTAGATGACCTTTTACAGAGCCACACCGCAAGAACAATGCTTGCAAACAGCGAGTTCTTGATTATGCTCAATCAGGCTTCTACCGACCGTTTGGAACTTGCAAAACTCCTTAATATTTCCGACCGCCAGCTTTCGTATATCACAAATGTTGACGCAGGACACGGACTTATTAAAGTGGGTAGTTCGCTTGTGCCGTTTGCGAATAAATTCCCGAAGAATACAAAGCTTTACAAGTTAATGACAACCAAACCGGGCGAGGGTGCATAACCCTTGCCTCATTTTTTACTCAGAAAGGAAACGCTTATGAAAAATAAAATCTATATTGCTTTAATCTGTGCTTTCAGCATTTTGCTTGCTGTCAGTTCCAGCTTTCTTATCAAGCACTATATCGACTCCGAAAAGCAGTCTGAACTCTATGGCAACTTGATTGAAACCATTGAGAAAACAGATACCGAAAAAGATACAATGACGTATTCGCAAGACAAGTCGTTCTTGTCGGACTATCAGGATTTATATCTGCAAAACAACGATATGGTGGGGTGGATAAAGATTGAGGACACCAAAATAAATTATCCTGTTATGCAGTCAAAGGATAATCCGAATTTCTATTTGAAACACGGCTTCGACAAGGCGTATACCGACTACGGTTGCCCCTATGTTCAGGAAAACTGCGATGTGGATATTCCGTCGGACAACCTCATTATCTACGGTCATAATATGAAAGACAGTTCGATGTTTTCGGGGCTTATGAAGTACACAGATAAATCATTTTGGGAAAGCCACAAGACTATTCGTTTCGATACTTTGACCGAGAAATGCAACTATGAGGTTATCGCTGTATTTAAGACGGTGGTATATACCGACAGCCCCGAAAGTTTCAAATACTATCAGTTCATCAACGCAGATACGGGAGATGAATTTAATGCCTATATCACCAAATGCAAAGAACTTGCCTTGTATGATACGGGAGTAACCGCAGAATACGGCGACAAATTGATTACGCTTTCCACCTGTGAGTATTCCCGTAACAACGGAAGAATGGTTGTTGTTGCAAAGAAAATAGCCGAATAAGGAGGAATGAACCTTGTATGATTAGTTTCATAAATTTAGCAGTATTGTTTGCGGCTAAGGTTGCGGACAATGCCCTAAGTACAACAAAAACAATATTGGTACAGAGAAGTCGGTGGATACTTGCAGGCATTGCGGTTATCATATCCGACTTCATTTATTTTTGGATAACAAAGCGTGTTGTTTCGGCTGATAATGAACTGGCTATGCTTGTTGTTGCCGTTGCGGGCGGTGTCGGTTGTTCTCTTGCTTGCTTTATTAACGAGAAAATGTCAAAGGACAGAACCTATGTGAATGTGATTATGTCCGATGACCTTGAAGAAATGAAGCGTTTGCGAGATTTCCTCGCAAAGCATCACATCACGAATGTGGCAAACGACAGCTACACCCTTGACTGGAACGCAAAGACAATTTCTATAACCGCTTATCCCGAAACAAAAGCAGAAAGCCGATTGATTAACGAGTTTATTGCCGACAGCTCGACAAAATTCAAAAGAGTTATTCAACCGGCTTAGAAAGGAGGTTCAGCGTGGCTGATATAAAGACAAGAGATACCGTCAAAGGCACGATAAAGACCTTAGATAAAGCAACTGTTGCCGGTCAGAAAATGAAAGAGGCATATATCGCCACAAAAGAGAAAGCGGAACGCTCTGTCAATGCCAATGAAAACACGGCAGAAGAATATGCTGCCGATAAAGTTCAATCCGGCATTGATGAAATCTCTCACGATGTCCTTTATGCCTTTGATAAAGCCGGTCGAAAAGGAGTCAGAGAAACCAAACGGAATATTCAATCTGCGAAAGACGGCTTTCAGCATTTTAAGCAGCAGCGAGCCGAGCAGTCATTGAGAAAGCAGACTGCACAGAATACCAATTCTGCGATTAAGACTGTTGATACAGCTGAAAAGACGATTAAGCAATCGGCAACTTATTCGGGCAAGAAAACAATTAAATTTGCCGGGAAAGAAGCTGCAAAGACAACGCAGAAATCCGTTAAGACAGCCGAGCAGACTGCAAAAGCTGCGATAAAGACAAGCCAACAGACAGCGAAAGCCGCACAGAAAACGGCGCAAGCCACGGTTAAGGCTTCGCAAAAAGCGGCACAGGCGGCTAAGGCAACCGCCAAAGCAACGGCAACTGCTGTAAAAGCAGCAGCGAAAGCTACCATTGCCGCAGTAAAGGCGATTGTAGCGGCGGCAAAAAGTCTTGTTGCTGCAATAGCAGCCGGAGGTTGGGTTGCCGTTGTTGTGATTATAGTCTTATGCCTTGTAGGGTTAATTGTCGGTTCTGTTTACGGCATTTTCTTTTCGGGAGAAGATTCCGGTACGGGAATGTCAATGCAGACTGTTGTGCAGGAAATCAATCAAGAATACGATGACCGATTAGAACAAGAAAAGAACTCCGTAAGTTATGATGTTCTTGAAATGAGCGGTAGCAGAGCTGTATGGAAAGATGTTCTTGCGGTATATTCCGTAAAAGTGAATACAAATGCCGATAATCCGATGGAAGTTGCCACGGTTGACGATACTAAGAAGCAACTGTTGTCGGATATTTTTTGGGAGATGAACAGTGTTTCTTCCCGAACTGAAACAAAGTCTCATACCGAAATCGAAGAAAGCGACGACGGACACGGAAATATCGTTGAAACTGAGAAAACCGTAACCGAGACATTCCTATATATTACTGTATCCCATAAAACCGTAGATGAGATGGCGACTGCCTACGGCTTCAATAAAGAGCAAATAGATTATCTTGCCGAGCTTTTGAAAGATGAAAACAATCAGCTATGGTCGCAAGTCCTTTACGGTATCGGTTACAGTGATGACCAAATCGTATCTGTTGCCTTGTCGCAGGTCGGAAATGTCGGAGGTCAGCCTTACTGGTCTTGGTACGGATTTGACTCCCGTGTGGAATGGTGTGCTTGCTTTGTTTCTTGGTGTGCTAATGAGTGCGGATATATTGACGCCGGTATTATTCCGAAATATGCCGGTTGTGTGAACGGCGCTCAATGGTTCAAAGACCGAGGACAATGGGCAGACCGTAATTACGAGCCTGCACCCGGAACAATCATTTTCTTTGACTGGGAGGGCGACGGAGAAACCGACCACACAGGCATTGTGCAAAAATGCGAGAACGGAATTGTTTATACCGTTGAGGGTAATTCCGGTGATGCTTGCAGACAAAGACAATACACAGTCGGCAGCAGCAGTATCTACGGATACGGTGTCCCGGCGTATTAAAAAAGATGGCTGCTCATTTGAGTAGCCATCGAGTACATATTAACTTTCAAAATCATAATTTCCCAAATTGATGATGTTCAAGCCTTTTTTCTTCGCTCTTTCATAAGTCTTTGCGGCTCCGCCCCATCCGTGATTAACATAGCATATAGCGTAGTTTGCGTTATCCACCATAAATTTGTTTCTTGCAGGAATGGCGGCTTTGAAGTGATATTTTTCAAAGCCATCGGGATATATTATCGTATCGAACAACTCTTGATTATATACATTGAAAGACAGGTAAGGGATAACGAGATAGTTATTTATGTTAGGATATTGCTTTTTGACTTCATAAACACAACGACCACATAAACGGTCAAACCCGCCTTGTCCGCCACTCAAAAACTCTGTAACGCCTTTATCTATAAGTGAAACAATGGCTTCTTTAATCTGTTCACTTGTTACTCCGTAGCATTCATTATGCCCTATAAATACAGCAGTATTTTCTTTACTCATACTATACCATCACCCCGTGTTTAATACAGTATAGCATAAAAAGGTTAAAAAATCATCACTAATAGTTATTACGCCTTCCGTTTAGTGTGTGTATGTTTGGACTAACGCAATCTATACTATTAGTGATAGAAGCACACCAAGGGGGGTGATGAGATGAAACTCGCTACAATCGGCAAGAACATCAGAAAATATCGACTGATGAAAAAATTACGCCAAGAAGATTTAGCGGAGAAAGCAGGATTGACTACTAACTATATCGGTATGGTAGAAAGAGGCGAGAAAATCCCGTCCCTTGAAACTTTTATAAATATACTTAACGCATTGGGAGTATCCGCCGATATGGTTCTGAGTGAAGTTTTGAATACTGGATACACCGTTAAAAACTCAATGCTGAATGAGAAACTTGAAAAGCTCACTCCTAAAGATAGAGATAGAATTTATGAGGTGTTAGATACGCTCATAAAACAATCAAAGCAAATACTTCCGTAAATTACAAGGCTCGCCGTTATCGGCGGGCTTTTTTGTTTTTGCTTACGCTGATGAAGGGTGATAAGGTTGTCGAGGTTGGCAAAATACTCACCAATTTGCTTTTGTTCATCTATTGAAGGTATCGGCATTTCAATATCCATCATTTTATTTTTAGAAATGTTGTATCTTGAAATACCTTGTGCTAAAAATGTTATCTTCTTTCGCATAGATGAAGAACGCAACATATAAGCGAGGTAGTACGGATTAAATTCAGCCGTAGGTCTGTACCCAAAACAAAAGCTGTTTAAGTAAGTATTTTCGGCATTTTCAAGCCATACAGATGACATTCCCACTTCGTCAGGTGTTTCAGAAGAAGTGGTGAAAAGCACATCACCAAATCGAACCTTGTTTTGACTATCATCAATTTCAATTGCTTCTGTCATATTTGGTGAAGCTACAGGATTAGAAAAAACATTCATATAAGTAATGAATTTTCCACTGCCGTGTCCGAAGTCGTCTTTTGATTTTCCTGACAATCCTGTATAAGTTTCTCCTACTTCTCCCAACTTACGCTGTTCCCAAGAATAATCCTATTGCAAGCGTTCACGCACCATCATAAGGGCATATCCAAGCAGATTTTGACCATTCCATTTAGCTTTATTCAGTCTATCAGGGTCTTTCATTGACAAACCGATGCCCCAAATACGGTCTTTTACGGCACACTCTGCCAAAACAGCATTTCCTGTTGCTTTAAGTTTTGCTTTTAGCTCCTCGTTTTGCGAGAACTTTGCCAAAAGCCCCTCGTAAACCACAATTTGACGAATGCCGTTCCACATACTCTCATCGTAGTTTGATACCTGCCTGCCAAGTGATTTGATTTTGGCAACATCACTTGTTGATAAGATTTGAGCTGCTACCGCTTCATCTCCAAAGCAGATTGCTTTGCGATACATCATAAATTGTTCCATCGAAGAAAACGCTACACTGTCCACCGTAAAAGATGACGGATACCAATTGCTCAAATAGCCGTTATCTTCATCGGGATTGTGAAAGCAAACAATATTCATTACACTTCACCGACTTTTTGCACTGCCAAATCAAGTTCCAAGTCGTGCAAACCGTAGTATGCTTTTTTTATGAAATCAAGCGGTATCTTTTTCAGCACCTCGGTACTCGGAATGTTGTAATACCATTGATAGTAAGCATAAAACTCGCCAATCCAGTCAGGCATAAAGCCGTCAAGAGCCTTGCCGGACTTCAAGGAATACTTTTCGGTTTCGGTAAAGTATTCCCACAATTCTTTTGCGTCCATTGTGTTGACATAGGCTTTTGCCTCATCGATACTTTTCCTTGTTTTGCTTGCCATATAGGTCTTGATAAAATCTTCGGTATCTTTATCGGGATAAGTTTGAGCAACAAAGTCAAAGAGCTTACCCTGATTTTCTACCACATCATTCAAATAATCCTGTGAATAGGCTCTCATAATCATCACTCCTCAAAAAGTGTGCTAAATACTTTTGTTACTCGATTGGCGTCGGAATCAACAAGTTCACGCATTTTCTGCCTTGCGGTAATGTCTCGCTGATTGTACTTTTCGTTAAACTCTGTGTATTCAACAGTTTGTAAGCCGTCTGCCACTTCGTACAGTTTGGAATAAGCAAGTTCAGACTTTATACAATACTGAATACCTAAACCGCCAAGAGAAAGTAATTCCTCAAGAATATCAATATCGATATTGTCTCTTACAAATTCCTTTGCGATATAGAAATATGAGGCGTTTGCTCTCCAACCTTTGATAACATCGTACTTGTCGGTATCTACACCGTATTTTGCAATAAATTTCTTTGCAAGCATACGGTAACGCTTTGAGTCGGCTGCGTCTCTGTGCTTCATCAGTTCTGCAAGCCACGCAAGTACACCTTTTTCTTGAAAATCTAAAATTATAAGACCATCTGTATCAAGTTCATACCGATGAACATATCCGTTTAACTCATTTGGACGGCATACTGCCCATTCTTTTGCAAGGTCTATGCTTTCGGTAAGATAAAATCCTCGTCCGTAGTCGTGTTTTTCCTCGCCTTTGCCGAATGTAGGCACTACAATTTTGTCAGGAGTACCGTGATATAAAGTTATTTTTTTCATTTTCTCTTTTCCTCCTAAACAAACATCTTTTCGAGCATAGATTTCTTGATATTTTGAAGCTTTTCTAACTCACGCTGATGAAGGGTGATAAGGTGGTCAAGGTTTGCAAAGAATAAACCGATACGCTCTTGTTCTTCCTTGTTGGGCAGTGATATAGGCGTCTTTTTGCCACTTTCAATAGTATATGTACCTACCGTCCCAATACCTGCCGACTCTGTTATAAAATCTTGAATTGACTTACCAGCAAAAGAGTAAAACAAGAATTTTCCAAAGACCTTATCTTCGTTTTGAAACCATATTATGTTTCCATCTTTGAAGTATAAAGGTTCGGAATTTTCCACTAAATACGGCACTCCGATTGTACCGACACCTGTTACGAGCATATCTCCAATGCTAACTTTTCCCGATATTGAACTGTACTCATCGTACTTCTCTTTGGATATGTATAGGTAGTCGTCAGGCTCTTCATTTTTATAAGCGGATACAATATCTCTTGCTCGCAAAAAGTGTATTCCATAGTCTGTCCAGTCCGATTGATGAATTCGCTTTACAGAAGTAACATTCATCACTTCTCCCAACTTACGCTGTTCCCAAGCTTCAGTAAATCCCTTAAAACGAATTTCAGGTACATTTGAACCATTTTTCGGGAACATTTTTTCAAGCATAGATTTTTTGATATTGTGCAACTTTTCATACTTACGCTGATGAAGGGTGATAAGGTTATCGAGTCGTTCAAAGTAATCAGATATTGCCATCTGTTCTTTAACTTTTGGTAAAGCTATATCCATATCAGCAATCATTTCATAACGGACAGAATCAACGGATGTTTTAGCTGTCATTGCCATAACTCTGTCGTAGAAATGATTAGAAAAATAATAGTAAAAATACTTCGCTGTAATTTCTTCAGAGAAATCAAACATCCTGTAAACACGCTGATGTAGGTCATATTTACCATTCACATAATGAAATACTTTACCCGTTCCAACTCCATCGCCGACGGTCAAAACTGCTTCTTCATCAAACAAGTATCTATTGCTATGCTCAACTATCGGAGAACGAACATAGAATGGGTAAATACCATCATCAACACGGTCTTGAGTATTGCTTTTTCCTGTCGAAATAGAGCAGAGGTCTTTTGCCTTACGCTGTTCCCAAGAATAATCCTATTGCAAGCGTTCACGCACCATCATAAGGGCATATCCAAGCAGATTTTGACCATTCCATTTAGCTTTATTCAGTCTATCAGGGTCTTTCATTGACAAACCGATGCCCCAAATACGGTCTTTTACGGCACACTCTGCCAAAACAGCATTTCCTGTTGCTTTAAGTTTTGCTTTTAGCTCCTCGTTTTGCGAGAACTTTGCCAAAAGCCCCTCGTAAACCACAATTTGACGAATGCCGTTCCACATACTCTCATCGTAGTTTGATACCTGCCTGCCAAGTGATTTGATTTTGGCAACATCACTTGTTGATAAGATTTGAGCTGCTACCGCTTCATCTCCAAAGCAGATTGCTTTGCGATACATCATAAATTGTTCCATCGAAGAAAACGCTACACTGTCCACCGTAAAAGATGACGGATACCAATTGCTCAAATAGCCGTTATCTTCATCGGGATTGTGAAAGCAAACAATATTCATTACACTTCACCGACTTTTTGCACTGCCAAATCAAGTTCCAAGTCGTGCAAACCGTAGTATGCTTTTTTTATGAAATCAAGCGGTATCTTTTTCAGCACCTCGGTACTCGGAATGTTGTAATACCATTGATAGTAAGCATAAAACTCGCCAATCCAGTCAGGCATAAAGCCGTCAAGAGCCTTGCCGGACTTCAAGGAATACTTTTCGGTTTCGGTAAAGTATTCCCACAATTCTTTTGCGTCCATTGTGTTGACATAGGCTTTTGCCTCATCGATACTTTTCCTTGTTTTGCTTGCCATATAGGTCTTGATAAAATCTTCGGTATCTTTATCGGGATAAGTTTGAGCAACAAAGTCAAAGAGCTTACCCTGATTTTCTACCACATCATTCAAATAATCCTGTGAATAGGCTCTCATAATCATCACTCCTCAAAAAGTGTGCTAAATACTTTTGTTACTCGATTGGCGTCGGAATCAACAAGTTCACGCATTTTCTGCCTTGCGGTAATGTCTCGCTGATTGTACTTTTCGTTAAACTCTGTGTATTCAACAGTTTGTAAGCCGTCTGCCACTTCGTACAGTTTGGAATAAGCAAGTTCAGACTTTATACAATACTGAATACCTAAACCGCCAAGAGAAAGTAATTCCTCAAGAATATCAATATCGATATTGTCTCTTACAAATTCCTTTGCGATATAGAAATATGAGGCGTTTGCTCTCCAACCTTTGATAACATCGTACTTGTCGGTATCTACACCGTATTTTGCAATAAATTTCTTTGCAAGCATACGGTAACGCTTTGAGTCGGCTGCGTCTCTGTGCTTCATCAGTTCTGCAAGCCACGCAAGTACACCTTTTTCTTGAAAATCTAAAATTATAAGACCATCTGTATCAAGTTCATACCGATGAACATATCCGTTTAACTCATTTGGACGGCATACTGCCCATTCTTTTGCAAGGTCTATGCTTTCGGTAAGATAAAATCCTCGTCCGTAGTCGTGTTTTTCCTCGCCTTTGCCGAATGTAGGCACTACAATTTTGTCAGGAGTACCGTGATATAAAGTTATTTTTTTCATTTTCTCTTTTCCTCCTAAACAAACATCTTTTCGAGCATAGATTTCTTGATATTTTGAAGCTTTTCTAACTCACGCTGATGAAGGGTGATAAGGTGGTCAAGGTTTGCAAAGAATAAACCGATACGCTCTTGTTCTTCCTTGTTGGGCAGTGATATAGGCGTCTTTTTGCCACTTTCAATAGTATATGTACCTACCGTCCCAATACCTGCCGACTCTGTTATAAAATCTTGAATTGACTTACCAGCAAAAGAGTAAAACAAGAATTTTCCAAAGACCTTATCTTCGTTTTGAAACCATATTATGTTTCCATCTTTGAAGTATAAAGGTTCGGAATTTTCCACTAAATACGGCACTCCGATTGTACCGACACCTGTTACGAGCATATCTCCAATGCTAACTTTTCCCGATATTGAACTGTACTCATCGTACTTCTCTTTGGATATGTATAGGTAGTCGTCAGGCTCTTCATTTTTATAAGCGGATACAATATCTCTTGCTCGCAAAAAGTGTATTCCATAGTCTGTCCAGTCCGATTGATGAATTCGCTTTACAGAAGTAACATTCATCACTTCTCCCAACTTACGCTGTTCCCAAGTAATATAAAATAGGAGCCAAGGGAAAGCCCTTGACTCCTAAAATAATGTTTAATTATTCATCTTCTGTTGGCATTTGGATTTCATAACCACCATTGATAATAAAATCTCGAAGTAATTTGTCAACTTTAACATTAACCTTGGGCGGGATTATTTTAGTTCCTTCGACTTTTTCAAAATATTCCTTTGCCTTTGCCTTATCGACTGTTTTTTTCAACTCATCATATCTGCCAAATTCGTTGAGGTTGTTTTCGTTAAGTTTCAATCCCATAACATTTCTGAGCATATTCTCATCAACACCAATGGCAACGGAAATTCTGTGAATTTGGTCGTTTCTCGCTTTTGACAAATACTCGTTAATATAATCTCTTAACGATTTACCTTCGGCAACTTTAACATCACCTCTTTGAATATCGTGCAAAAAGATGTTTGCGTACTTCTGTTCTTCTTGAGAAAGTGTAGCAAATGTTTTATGCAACTCCGTTTCAGCTTGTTCAATAGCTTCTTTAGTTGTTCCTTCGACACTCAACAACTTAATATACTTATCAAATTTTGAGTTCATATAGTCAGCGTCGATTAAGCCGGTATCAATCTCCGTTATATATCCCGCAAGGTCATAAGGAACATCATCGCCTCCGGTGCCACCGCCGCCTCCGGTTAATTCTTTATACCTTAAAACCAAAATCAAATATGTATTCTCATCTATGGTAACATCGATAACCTCGCCGGTTTCTTCGTCCACATACGAAAGGACATTCCATTTGAAGCCTTGGATTTTAGCTGCTTCCAAATAGCTGTTAAATTCATTGAAATCCTTTGCAAACTTTCTGCAAGCCGATGTATCATCCGGCAATTTTTCAAAATTTTCAATTCCAACAGGTAATTTTATAAATTCTGCCATAGCTGCCTCTCCAAACTATTTTTTTGCAATTTCTACTTAAGTATAACAAATCTATCGCATAAATGGTAACGTTAAATGTAACTGTATGATAGGCGATGAACTGCTCTTTATTTGGAATATAAGAAACATAGCGAGAAGCAAAGATATTGTTGGATAGACCACCGAGAGCATATTCAGCAGCTATACTGTCTTTATCCGTACAAAGGATAATACCGATTGGTGGATTATCATGTTCGTCATTCACTTCTGCGGCGTAGTAGTTCAGATACATATTAAGCTGTCCGGCAGCTTCCGGCG
>OLWN01000690.1_pt1 | contig 14583 bp, 17 predicted proteins | sample 1644151 | NCBI WGS metagenome assembly OLWN01 (sample SAMEA103958121, study PRJEB25191) | human gut metagenome
TCTATATGGAGGCGACAGCGCATACTGATAATGGTAATACTTATAAAGTAGATGAGAAAACAGAGAAAACATTAATGAAAAAAGAAGATCGTACCTTCAATAAAATATTTAATTGAAATACCTTCTTCATGAATTGCTTTTCTATTTATTTCTTCTTTTTCAGAATTTACTTTAAGCCATTCAAAGAAAAATTCATAACTACTATTAAATGCTCCTAACCTTGTTTCTAATCCATTTGACAATACACAAATCTGATTAAAAGCAAACAAATTAGGAATATCTTTTTTATAATCTTGTAAATTTTTATTATATGCTTCCTCAACCTTTACAATACTGTTTTTTAGTTCAATAAATACTAAAGGTAATCCATTTATAAATATCAATACATCTGGTCTTCTCCAATTATATCTGCCTTGTATCCACATTTGTGAAACCGCAGTAAATGTATTATTTTCAGGATGTTCAAAGTCTATAAGTTTTATAAATTCAAAATCTTCTTTTCCATCTTTTACAACTGTTATTGGAATAGAATTTCTTATTTTATTATACAGTTCATAATTAACATTAACCAAATCACTTTCAGAAAAATCTCGAGTAATTTCTTCAATTTTTTCATCTATTATTGGTTTTAAAATATCTGAATTTATTCTATATAAAGATTCTTTTAAAATTTCTGGCAAAACACAATCTTTCTTTGATTTTCTTCCTGTTCCATCATTTAAATCTTCTCTTTTTTCTGGATCTATATCACAAACTATAATATCATAATTAAATTTTTCACTTTTTAACTCATTTAATATAGCTTGTTCTATATCGTCTTCTGTTATAAACTTTGACATAATAAATCCCCCTTTTATTACTTCTCAGAGCTAATCATCCTTTTTTCATCATATTCTATTAACTCATAATTAATATTTTTTATATCATATACTGTTGCCTTTGGTGGTTGTATTTCGTCTGGAGCATATTGATAACCCTTATATGGTGTCATCCAAATGAAATAATCAATATCTTCATTCAGAAAACATTCTACAAATTTTTTGTCAAAATAATGTAAATGCAATCTTCCATAGGCTCCTATTTCATTTGAAGATTCTGCTTCAATATATGCAGTAGACTCATCATGTACAAAAAATATTAATTTGTAATCCTCATGATTTTTCTTATAATTCCTTATTCTTTCACAATGATGTTTAATAGTTCTTTCAAAATTTTTATAATAATATTCATAATTATGATCTTCTTTCGTAGGTAATCCACTATTTGCTGTTACAATTAATTGCGCATTTGGAAATAGTTTGTCAAATCCTTTTTCCTCTAATTCTTTTCTTATTTCATTTTCTCTTCTATATGTCGGATTTACTGTCTTTCCATGTTTCCTATAGCCATGATCATCTACTCTCATTACTTCCATCATTACTTTTTCTTTTTCATTATAAAAATCTGGTGGTGGTTGATCTTTTCCTGATGAATCAATCCAATTTGAACTATTATTAATTATTTTAATTATTTTTTCTATTTCATCTTCATTTCCAACAACAAATATTTCTTCACTTTTTAACATTCTAAAATCTTCAATGAAATCTATTTCTTTATCACCAAACATTCTCATATTATTTCACTTCTAACTTTCCAGACATCAATCTTGGTAATAATAAATCTCTTTGTTTCACTAATATTTTATTCTTTTCATTCAATCTGCTTATTTCTTCAAACATGGGATTTACAAGATCATTATACATTTTTATATATTTTTCTTCTGGAATTATTATATTTAGTTTATTTATATTTTTGGCATATACATGTGGCTGAGCAGAACCAACTTGTAAGTTTCTAATGGCTGATTCTATAAATTTTAAAGAACTATAAACAAACCATATATTCTCGTCATTCTGATAATATGAACAATCAGCCGCCCAAATATCATTTAAATTATATTTTAAATAGCCTGCATTTGCTCCAGAAGCACTCATCGTTAGAGATTTACCTTTTACATTAGCTTCATTATGATATCCAGATGGTTCAATTCCTGCAGAAACAACAGGTATTTCTCCTTCCTGCATCTCAGTACTTGTAATATTTTTTCCTCTAACAAATTGACCAATTTCAGCTAATTTTCCAAAGTGCCAATTACATGGTATACTCATATTAGATTTATTACCATAAATCCATCCATATGGTTTATCATAAACAAATTCATAATTTTGATTTTCTGGAAATTTGAATCTTATAAACCATTCCTTATAGGTTTCCTCAACTATTTTTTCTAACAATGAAATCTTTCTATTATTATTTTCAATAAATCTATCGTAGTTTAATAATATACCTGCTATTTTCTTTTGAATTGTCTTTAAGGCCGGAATAACTATTTTCTTCTTTTCCATACTATCCTTTGTAATATGAACCATAGTTGTTCCATTGGTACCGCCCAATAAAAATGGCGTATAAAATTTCAAATAATAGTATAAAAACATCTTGTCGACTACATCTTCATTTACTTTCATTTTCCAAATATGATAATGATATATCGTTTTTTCACCTTTCCATATTTCTGGTCCAAATGAACATGACCATTTATATAATAAATCGTCACTATAGCAATATTTATCATCATCTAACTCCATATCTGAATAATACCATTCATCTTTGTTAGAAAAATTACCTACTCTTAATATTCTATATTTTCCAGTTTGCTGTAGTTCTGGCATCAGATAAGCTCTTCCATTAATTAACTCTGCAACATCTTTAATTCTGTATTGTCTATATTCCATACTAATCTCCTAATATTTCATTAATACTCATTACTATTTTTTCTTGTAATTGTTTTTCATCTAAATCAATTTTTTCTATTTCTTTATTCATTGTTAACATATAATCCTTAAATTCTTCTTGTGTCATTCCATCATCTTCAATAACAACTCCTACATATCTTCCTGCATTTAAAGAATAATCTTGTTCTTTTATTCCATCTTCTTCATCTATTTTTGCGGCTTTACATAGTCCTATAACATCTTGATATTTTCCTTCTGGAAATCTCTCTTTAATCCAATCAATTTGCTCTTTCCAATATATCTTTGGTTTAATTTCATCATCATTAGATTTTTCTGGTGCTATGTTTAATTTGTTTTCATATTCATTTAACAAATCATTATACGCATTTATATCTCCATCATATAATTTCGTTATAAGTCCTAAATTTTTAATTTGTTCATCACTAAATTTTCTATGTGCTCTATCAACTTGAGTAAATATATTTCTAGCATCTATAAATAGTATTTCATCTTTTCTTTCCGTGTTTGCTTTCTCTTTATCAAAAAACCATAAAGTTGCAGGTAGAGTTACTGAAGAGAACATATTTGAAGGTAAGGTCACCATTTGTTTAATAATACCTTCCTCAATCATTTTCTTTCTTATCTCATATTCACTATTTCCTGCATCTGATGCAGAGTTAGCCATTACCAATCCTGCTTTACCATTTTGATTAAGTGCTGAAGCAAAATAAGAAATCCATAAATAGTTCGCATTTGGAACTGTTTCTTTTTTATCTGATGCTTTCTTAGTTGATTTAGATTTGTTTTTTGGTATTCCATAAGTATTAAATCTTTTGTCATCTTTTACTCTTTCATAAACAACTTCATCAACATTAAATGGCGGATTTGCCATAACATAATCAAATTTTTCAAAAGCATCATATGGATCTGCATAGAATGAATTAGCTTCTGTTATATCTCCACGTACATTGTTAAGTAATAAATTCATTTTTGCTAATTTTACTGTGTCTGGTTCTTTCTCAACACCATAACATCTAAACTTCATCATTTCATTATCACTAGCATTATTATTATGCATAAATCTGGCAGCTTGAACAAACATACCTCCAGATCCACATGCAGGATCTAAAAACTTCTTTTCTCCTGGTTTTGGATCAAGTACTTCAACCATATATCTAACAACAGTTGCAGGTGTATAGAATGTTCCTCCATCTTTACCTTCCGCTAATGCAAAGTTACCTAAAAAGTATTCATATATTTCTCCAAATAAATCTACACTAATATTTTCTGGAATATCTAAAAATATTCTTATTATTTTAGCAAGTAAGTCTGGCTCCTCTTCTGGTACTAATTGGCCATAAACTTCCTTAGGTAAAACACCTCTCATTTGAGGATTGCTTTCCTCTATTGCTTGCATTGCATCTCTAACTAATTTAGCCTTATTAGCATCATCTGGTGCATTATTTATAGTTTCATAATAAGCACATTCAGGTAAATAAAAACCACATATTTCTTTTGATATTTCCTCTATAGATCTTTCTACCCTTGTTCCTTTATTAGCATTATATATTTTTTCAATTTCTGCTTTATGTTGTTTATATTTTATATCAGCATATCTAAGAAATATTAATCCTAAAATAGGCTGTCCATATTTATTTGCTGCCAAATGTGCGCCTGCACGTAAAATGTCTGCTGAGTGCCATAAATTATCTTTTAATTTTTTTAATTCTTTATCTGTCATTGTATCCTCCCACCTAATATTCAACAATATCATCTAATTTACAATTTAATACATTGCAAATTTTTAATAATGTTTCTGTTTTTACTATTTCATTTTTACCCATCTTAGCCATTTCATTAGTTGTAATTTTAGCTTTTTCACTAAGTTGGGTTTTATTAATCTTTTTGTCTATCATCATTTTCCACAATTTATCATAGTTTACCGCCATAATTAGCCTCCTATATTTAGTTTTCTAACTACGACATTATTTTATCATTTATGATATTTTTATTCAAGATTTTCTTGAATATTTCAAAATGTTTTTTTCCAAAAAACTCACGTAAAACTAAAACTTGTGTAAATGTATGTGGGCTGTCGGTTTTTTTGTTTTGTCACAACTCCCCTCTCTGAGGGGGCGGGGGTGTTTTTCTCATTCTTAAATTTTCTCTTTTCTTTTTTCTTATCTTTTTCATTTATTATCTTATCCTTTCTTATCATATCTTATCTTTTTCTTTTCTTATCTTTTCTTGTCTTTTCTTATCGGCATTTTTGGTATAAAAAATAATACGACAACATACCACTACATGCCATCGCATTGTTATATTCCATATTCTCTTTTAATTGTTTCATCGCTTATATATTTGCACTTGTAGTCTTTCTTCAATTGCGCTATATTTTTCTCTTTAATATATTTCAACTGATCTTGAAGTATATCATTAAAGGATGTTTGGTTACTGTCATATTTTTTCTCATATTCTTCTTTTGTTAATTTATCATTACCTATAAATACAACAGAAACATCTTGTTTAATTTCCTCTTCTTGTTCTTGGTTTTCTTCTTTTTTCTTCTCCCATCTTTTTTCAGCATTCTTTCTGTTTTTCTCACATGTTTGTTCATATTTTTCATTATTTATATCTATAGAATTTTTTATTTGTTTAAACAAAATTGATTCTACTGTTCCCCTTTTAAACTCTGGTTTTTTCTTGTCTCTAGAATATATAAATACAGCTTTTATTACCTTTCCTGCAATTTCATCTGATACCTCTTCTATTGATTCATACATCTCATGATATAAGATAAAATTGTTTTTCTTTTTCTTTATGTTTTTTTCTTCTTCATTTTCATTCTCTTTCATCTTATCCATCCTTTCTTTCTGTAGGTTGTTTGTTGGTTTCTTTTTTATATGTAAATCTATAAAACACATGCACCACAATAATTACGACGATTATTTTGTTGGTTGCTTTTGAACTTTTTTGTTTTTATTGTGTTACTAGTGTGTTATTTAATTGTTAATTTACTTGTTGTTTTATAAAAACAAATCTTGGCAATCGCTGTATTATTAACGACTACCAAGATTATTTTGATTGTTGGTTTGCTTGTTATTATTCTGTCATTGCTTCATCTTCATGTTTTTCTTCAACAACATCCCAGTTGCTTTTACATTGATTCTCTACCCATAAGTCTAATAATGATTTCTTAAAATATATTCTGTATGCTACTCTGAAGCTTGGTATTTGTTTTGTTTTCATTAGTTTTCTTATAGTAGACTCACTACAATGTAAATATTCTGCTGCCTCTTTTACATCAAAAACATCTTCCATTTTCTTATCTCCTTTCTTTTGAATTGCACAAAAATAGAGCCATACGATTTCTCGTACCGCTCTTTCATTTCTTCTTTGCTATTATACTTATATCATTTGTCAATGGTATCAAACAAGTATCATTTGGTATCATTTTTCAGAATATCAATTTATTTCATATCCCAAAAAATATTTTGGTATCAAATAGTATCAAATGGTATCAAGTTCCCTTAAACCTATTGACTAACGCTACAGAATAAGTGATAAATATAAAAGAGATCTCAAAACAAAGCAAAGGAGTTGTTAATAATGAGTGTTAGAGAAATTGAAAAGAATAAAAGATATCAAATCGAAATACCCCTTGGCTATAAAGGGTCAAAGAAAATTCGACATTATGAGACTTTTTATGGTACAAAGAAAGATGCTATGATAGAGGAATATCGAATAAAGATACAACTTAAAGAAGGTTCTTACGTTAAGAAAACTGATATGACTTTTGAAGATTTAAGTAAAGAATACCTTAAAATTCAAAAAGGTATATTATCACTAAAAACATATATAAATTATGAACATAGAATGATTACAATAAATGAACACCTTGGATTTATAAAATTAAAAGATTTAAATACTAAGGTAATTGAAAACTTTTATGACTATATGAGAAAGGATTATGTTTCTATTAGAGGAAAACATATAAGTTCAACTACTGTTCAGCACTATTATTCTATTATTAATAATATGCTAGAACAAGCTGTCAGATGGGATTACATTACTCATAATCCAAACTTAAGAATCGCAAAACCGAAAAGAACTAGAGCCAACATTCAATGTTATAGTCCAGAAGAAGTTGATAAATTATTAGATGTTCTTAAAAATGAGCCTTTAAAATATCAAGCTGTAATTCAACTTGCTTTAGATTTAGGTTGTAGACGTGGAGAGCTTCTTGGTCTTACTTGGGATGATATAGATTTTAAAACTGGAAAAGTCGTAATTAATAAATCTCTTCAATATGCTTATGGTAAAACATATGAAAAAGAAACTAAAACAGAAAATAGTAATAGAGTTAATTTTATATCTCAAAATACTATTAATATTTTAAAAAAATATCAAAAAGAACAAATGGAAAGAAAAATGCTATTAGGTTCTAAGTGGATTGATACAAATAGAATGTTTACTGCTGACAATGGAGATAATATGCATCCTGATACACCTACTAAAATATTGGATCAGATAATTGCTAAATATAAATTAAAAAGAATTACATTTCATGGTTTAAGACACACTAATATATCTCTTATGATTTCTAAAGGTGTTCAATCTCAAATCATAAGTAGAAAAGTTGGACATTCCAGTGTTCAGATAACCGATAAAATATACTCTCATTTCTTCGAGGATGAGTTTAAAGCCGTTGCTAATGTTATGGATCAAGTATTATCAGGTGTAAACTAAAATAGAAGAGAATTTATTTCTCTTCTATTTCTTTGTTATTTTCTTCAACATTTAATATTCTTTTTAATTCGGTTTTCATTAGTTCTTTACGATCATTTAAAAATGTTAAATAGTTAGAAATATCATAATAGTTTTCTTCACTGCTTTCAGGTAAATACTTGGTTTGTTTTCTTCTATTTTCATCATTTTTTAGCCACTCTTTTAGTTCTTCATCATTTTTTGAATCATTTTCCGTTCCTTCTAGTAATTGTAAGTTTGCTAATTTGTTTCTATACTGAGTAAATTCAGTTATTTGCTTTAATTTGCTTTCTGGATGCATATGATCTTGATGAAACGATGTATTTCCGATTCTTGCACATGGATATAATAGAGTAAGTATAAAGAAAGTATATTCACCTTTATTCTCTTCAAACCATGATTCTATTGTTTCTGAATCTACAGTAATAGTTCTACCTCCAACAATCTTAACATCTTTTAAATCATTAAAATTAAATCTATTTTTAGCTAACACATATTCTTGTTTTTCATTTTGTTTTCTTAGACAATTTCTTACACTTGTTAGAGTACTATTACTAGCTACACCATATAAACGTTTCATCTGTGCAACTACTAAGTACTTCTTAAATTCTTCTTTAATTTCATTGTCTGTTTTACTATATTGTCCGCCTTTAAATAAATAATACATAATTGGCATAATAGCATTATATGAAATAATATTATTTTCATCAAATCCAATTGATGTTAGTAACTCTGGTATTTTCATTATTGAATCACTTAATCTATTCCAGTTGTCCTTAATATTAAGAATGTTATCTTTAAAGTTTTCAACTTTCATTATAATTGGTTTATCTAATACATACATAAAAGCTCTCATTAAGAAGTCTTTATTGAATTTAAATTTACTTCCTATACCACCATTGTTATTTAAATTATCTATCAATGTTTCAAATTTTTCTCTAGCATCAGGCCAATTTGATACAAAAGTTGAAAATAGTAAATCGGTTTTAGATAATACTACACCTCCACTATTTGTTCTTACAAATATATCTAATACTTCATCCAATGTACTATCAGATGGAATTTGATACCATGTAATTATTTTATTATCTGGATTACATATTTTATTAAACATTTCATTTAATACTTTAGCTGCTCTTTTTCTTTCTTCTTTATCAATCTCATAATCATCTAGTACATCAATTGTATCTTGTGATTCCTTATATTGTAGTATTTTACCTATCTCAAACCATAGCTTTCCATCTTCTTTTGTTTCCTCTTTAGATAAAAACTTTAATTCATACTTAAATTCATCTTCTTCATCTAGTTGACCTAAAAGATTAATATATAATCTTTTTTCTACATATGAACTTGCTTTGTTTTTCCATTTTCCAGGCAAATGTAAATTTAGAAAACCTCTTAAACCTATAATTAAAGATTGTATTCTTTGCTGTCCATCCAATATTGTCATAAATTCTTTTTCTGGCGATTCATTTGAAATTTTTTCATTATGTTTTGGACTAAACTCATCATAACTACTTAGGAATTTATAAAAACTTATACCTGTTTTTTTTATTTTTTCTCCATTTATTCTCCATATTAAAAAATTTCCAATAGGATATCCTCTTAATATAGAATCAAATAATTTACATATTCTATCTTCGTTCCAAACAAATTCCCTTTGAATATCTGGTAGTATTAAATTATAGTCATCTATTAATTCTTTTATAGAACTATTCCCCATTTTATTTCCCCCTATTTTTTCTTGATTTTTTTAAATTGATTTCTCCCAATTATTTCTATATCTTCATAGCCTTCACCTTTAAATAAATATTCATCATTTACAAAATCATAAATATAATAGCTGTCATCAGTACCATCATATATTGTTAGATATCCATCCTTATATTCTGAATATCTTAATGAATCGTCTGTCTTAAATATTTCTTTGCCTTGACTTATATCATAAATTCTCCATGTTCCATCTATCCATTTTCCATTTTCAGAATGTCCATCTTTTACCGCAACTTTATCTTCTGAAACAAAAGTTAGTTCATCGTCATACATTAATGGAACAATCTCATTTTCATTTTTGTCTATTACCCCCCATTGTTCGTTGTAACACCAATACTTTCCATTGCTATCCACTGTCCAATTGCCTTTGCAAACAATAGCATAATCACCACAAAAGTTCATTGCATAAACATATTTAGGTTTAATTACCTCTTTTCCATCTAGGTTAATCCATCCCCATAATCCTGCAACATCGTATAAATCATGATAATAGCTTAAATCAATTTCTCCTAATAAACTTACCATAATCAATCCTGAATCATCATATCCGCCACAAGGATGATATATGATTATAGGTGTATTTTGATATTTTTCTGGTAATAAATAAGCAGTTTGATTAGCTCTATCTATTAAATATAATTCATCCGAATCACCTATTGTTCCAACTGCCTTATTGTCAACATAGTCGTATTGTTTTATAAAAACATTGTTCAAATCAATTTTTTCTATCTTTTTCATAACACATATACCCCCTTTTTTTATTCAATAATATTATAACACATATTATGACTAAAATAAAATTTTCTTAGCCGTCGGGTTATGCAAAATAATGTGTGAAACTTTTTGTCGGTTTTTATCATATTTTATTTCACATTTTAGACCTTAGGGTTTTCTACCCGCACTGTTTTGCATATAAAAAGTCAATAATATCAATACTTTGAGCTATTTATTTTTAGTTTCATTTTTTGGAAGCCCGAAGGTCTTGCTTTATTTTTGTTTAACTTTTTTATCAAAAATTTGTCACTTTTACGTCACTAAAAAATAATTCCGCCGTTAAACCGCCGTTAAATCAATAATTACAAAAAAATCAGGAACCTTGAAGTTCCTGAAACTTTTGGTTGCGGGGGTAAGACTCGAACTTACGACCTTCGGGTTATGAGCCCGACGAGCTGCCAACTGCTCCACCCCGCGATATTCAATTTTTACTACTGTATTAGTATACTCTTCTTTTGCGTATTTGTCAACACTTTCATAAAAATATGTATCTACTTTATACATTTTATGCCATTATTAAAAAAATATTCATCTTTTTTTAAATTAAGAAAGCTGGCCTGGAATTCCAGACCAGCAAGCACACTTATCTAATTCTGATAATTTTTTTCTCCCATTCATTTTCACTAGCCTTTGTGAAGCCATTTCTAACAGCAGCCGCCATAAACTGGGGCTTATCATTAGTGGCATACATACGAACCCTTTTTACTTCAGGTTCATTTTCTCTCACATAATTGATAAATTCTTCTACAGCCTCTGTAGCAAATGGGCTATTATCCTCATACCAAGGGAACAGCCAAATGTCTGTTGAAAGTATATTTGCAAGTTCATAGAACTGAATTACTCCCAACATGTTTCCAGACATTTTATCTGCAATTATCAAGGTGTATTCATTATCCACTTCCTGAATCATATCGTTAATACTTGCATCTTTTATTTTTGCCGGTCCGAATGGTATTTTGTGTGCTATACACCTACCAATTGTTACTTTGTCCCGTTCTTTAAACTTCCTGAGATAAAGATGGTTAGGGTGTTTTTGATTGTACATAAAAAAGCCTCCTTTTTTAGTGTACATAAAGTATAGCACACATTCTAAGTAAAAGCAAATTTTAGCTGTTTATTGTTGGTATTCTTAATGTTTCTCCAACATAAATTAAATTTGGATTTGCTATGTCATTTAATTCTACAATACTTTTTATAGTTACTCCGATATTCTCTAGCTATTTGTGTTAAAGTATTTCCTCTTCTTACTATATACAATCTATGACTAGTATCATGTATTTTGTAATCACTTAACATAGGAACTCTTAATTCTTGACCTACATAAATTAAGTTTGGATTTGCTATGCTATTTATTCTTGCCAAATATTGATATGAAGTATTGTATTTAATTGCAATACCGCTTAACGTTTCTCCCCTGTTAACCCTTATATATTTAAATTCTTGATTTTTATCTGTTACTGTATCTTTTGGAATTTGTGACACATTATTTAAAAATACTCCATTTGTAAAATAATCTCTATCTACATTTCCATCTATTCCATTTACTCTACCTCTATCTGAATATTGAAAACCTACCCAAAATTTCCATTTACCATTACTTTCTGGTTCTTCTACAAAATAATCTGCAACCCAAATAGGATAATCATCTGATAGTTCTTTACTAAATACTGTTCTTGCATTATATGCATCACTATAAATTACGCATTCTTTACCACTTAATTTTTCTACCGTTTCTAAAAACACTCTTGAAATTTCGTTTATAGTACTAACATCTAAGCCATCAAACACTTCAAAATCCATTGCTAATCTACAATCTGGTTCTAAACCTTTTATATTGCTAACAAAAAATTCCGCTTCTTCTTTTGCTTCTGCCACATTTGTTGCTGTTAGAAAGTGATAAAAACCAGTTCTTAATCCATTTGCTTTTGCCTTTTCGTAATTCTCTCTAAAATACGGATCAACATAGTCTCTTCCTTCACTCGCTCTAATATACACTACTTCAATCCCGGCTCTTGCAACTTCACCAAAGTCTATATTCCCTTGCCATTCACTTACATCTATTCCATTATATAGCTTCTCTGATGATTGCGAGAAAGCAAATGTTTGAGTGCTAATTGCTATAATTATTGCCACTAGCAATATACTTAAAAAAATCTTTCTCATAAATACCTCCTCTTAAAATTTTATGATTAATATATTTGTTTATTACTCTAAAATATGGTAATATAGTTATTGGTGATAAATATGAAATTTTTAAATGAAATATTGGACTTTTTTAAAAATCTTACTATTGAAAATGCAGTAGATATTGGAATAGGACTAGCAATTATTGTAATTTTTAAAATAATAAGCTCGCCTATTGCATATATGATAGTAAAGATGTTTAAATTTAAAGTTAAAGACAAAAATAAAATTAAAAATAATGGATTTTATAAACCATTAAAAACATTCTTTATCGTTCTTGGAATATACATTGGATTTATGGTATTAAAATTACCATCTGATATTTTTAGTATTATAACCAAAGCATTTAGGATATGTGTTATACTACTTGTTACAAGAGGATTTTCTAATTTGTTTGATTCTAATTCTGAATCATTTGCTAAGTTACGCGAAAAAATTAATTTTAATGGAAATGATACAACAATTAACTTTTTTAGCAAAGTAGCAAAAGTACTAATTTATATAATTGCAGGATTTATTCTAATTACCGAACTTGGTTATGACTTAGGCGGATTAGCTACAGGTCTTGGAATTAGTAGTGTTGTAATTGCTCTTGCTGCACAAGATATTGCAAAAAGCTTTTTAGCAGGTATTTCTATAATATCTGATAGACCTTTTGAAATAGGTGATTTTATCACAGTTGGAGACCTTTCTGGAACTGTTGAAGATATTACTTTTAGAACCACCAGAATAAGAAATGCAGATGATCAAGTTATAGTTCTTCCAAACAGTGTTTTAACAGATAATAATATTATAAATTCATCAAAAAGAGATTGTAGAAGATTCCGTATTGTACTTACACTTGAATTGGATACTCCTTTAGAAAAAGTAACTCAATTAACAGAAAATATAAAATTAGCTTTAACAACTCACCCACAAGTTATTAATGAAACTGTAAAAGTATTTTTTGAAACAATTTCTGCTGATGGAATTGATTTATCAATTGACTTAAAAACTAGTGCTTTAGAATACGTTGATTATTTAAAATTCAAAGAAGAAATAAATTACACTTTATTAGATATGGTAAATCAAGCAAAAATAGGTCTTGCATATCCATCACAATCAATTTATTTAAAGAAGGACTAAAAAATGTTAAATAGTTGTACTCTATGCCCACATAATTGTAAAGTTAATAGATTAGAAGGAAAAAAAGGTAGATGTAAGTGTGATAATACATTAAAGATTGCACTTGCATCTTTGCATATGTTTGAAGAACCCTGTATTAGTGGAACAAACGGCTCTGGAACAGTGTTTTTTACTAATTGCAATTTGAATTGTATATATTGCCAAAACTATGAGATTAGCCAAGAACGGAAAAGGTAAAGAAATTACTGTACAAAATCTTTCTGATATTTTTGTTAAACAACAAGAAAAAGGTGCTCACAATATAAATTTAGTAACACCTACAATGTATGTGTACCAAATAATTGAAGCAATTAAACTTTCAAGAAAAACTGGGTTAAAAATTCCAATTATATATAATTCTAATGGATACGAAAATGTAGAAATAATAAAAATGTTAAATGGCTATATTGATGTTTATTTACCTGATTTAAAATATTACACAAATGAATTGTCTAAAAAGTATTCTAATGTGGATAATTATTTTGAAGTTGCAACAAACGCTATAAAAGAAATGTACTCACAAGTTGGAAATGCTGTTTTTGATGATAATGGAATTATTCAAAAAGGAGTTATTATTCGTCATTTAGTTCTTCCAAATCATATTCAAAATACAAAAAATATTTTAAAATGGATTAATGAAAATTTGCCAAAAGATATATATGTAAGTGTAATGGCTCAATATTTTCCAACTTATAAAGCAAAAAATGATTCTTTAATAAACAGAAAATTAAATAAAAAAGAATATAAGGAAGTTTTAAACTACTTATATTCTCTGGATTTACAAAATGGGTATATTCAAGAATTGGGAAACCATGAAGAAGAATATGTTCCAGATTTTAATTTAACTTTCTAATTCTTGCTTCATTTTTAAATACACATCATTTTTTAATTTTTCTGTGGCTTGCTTTTTATCTAGATTTTGGTCTGGATAAATTGCTGGCAATACGTAAAGCTCTATAAAGGGCTTCTTTTTTATATATTTTCTTATTCCATATGGTTTAACAAATTTATATACCATTGGTACAATTGGAACATTATTTTCTACGGCTAATTTAAATGCTCCATTTTTAAATTTTCTTAGTTTTTTGTAATATGGCCACAATGATGCTTCTGGATAAAAGTGCACAGTTTTATTTTCTTTTAATAATTT
>OLWN01000697.1_pt1 | contig 14465 bp, 7 predicted proteins | sample 1644151 | NCBI WGS metagenome assembly OLWN01 (sample SAMEA103958121, study PRJEB25191) | human gut metagenome
GGTCTGTGGTGGAAACAGTCTTTTCTGCGGTTTCCTGTGAGCCTCCACCCCCCTGGGGATGGTTTTCATCATCCTCATCTTCAATGGGCTTCTTGCCCAGCTTTTCTCTTTCCGCGTTGACCTCTCTGCGAAGCTGACCAGAGTAGACCTTTGCTGCCTTCGCAACCTGTTCCTTCTGGAACTTTTTCTTGTTGGCGCTGGCTTTGATGTGGGTGCCGTCAATGAAAATTGCGCTGGTGTCCAGCATCCTGTTATTCAGTGCCTTGTTGAGGATGTGCTCAAAAATCTCACTGGTCAGCTCATCTGGAAAGCGTTTGCAGAAGGCATAGCTCACCGTCGCAAAGTGGGGGATATTATCCAGCAGCCCATAGCCTAAAAACCAGCGGTAGGAGAGCGTATCCTGGATCCTCTGGTAGGTCTGCCGCAAAGACGGTATCCCAAACAAATGCTGAATGAGTACCATTTTTATGAGCACAACCGGATCTGTGCCGGGACGGCCATTGTCATGGCAGTAGTACGGTTCCAGCCGTTCATACAGCCACTCATAATCCATGACCTTTTCTATTTTCCGCAGCAGATGCTCCTTTGGCACCAGCGCCTCCAAATCTACGATGATTGGCTCATGCCGTGCATCTTTTCTCCAGCCTTCCATGAAAACACCCCCGTTTCCTCTATTATAGCAGAAACAGGGGCGTTTGGGTAGTTTTTTGACAGGCTGAAAAAAAGAAAGGCCTTACGGCCTTTCTTTTTTATGTGTCAACTTCGATTACTGCTCGATCTCGATGACGACGCCGGAACCGACGGTACGGCCGCCCTCACGGATAGCGAAACGCAGACCCTTCTCGATAGCGATGGGGGTGATCAGCTCGACCTTCATGTCGACGTTATCGCCGGGCATGCACATCTCAGTGCCTTCGGGCAGGGTGATGATGCCGGTCACGTCGGTGGTACGGAAGTAGAACTGGGGACGATAGTTGTTGAAGAAGGGGGTGTGACGGCCGCCTTCATCCTTGGTCAGAACGTAGACCTGGCCCACGAACTTGGTCAGAGGATGGATGGAACCGGGCTTGGACAGAACCTGGCCGCGCTCGATCTCGGTCTTGGCAACACCGCGCAGCAGGGCGCCGATGTTATCGCCGGCCTCAGCGTAGTCCAGCAGCTTGTGGAACATCTCGATACCGGTAACGACGGTCTCGCGCTTCTCATCGGACAGACCGACGATCTCGACCTTCTCGTTCAGGTTCAGCTTACCACGCTCCACACGGCCGGTAGCAACGGTACCACGGCCGGAGATGGTGAACACGTCCTCGACGGGCATCAGGAAGGGCATATCCTCCTTGCGGTCGGGGGTGGGGATCCAGCTGTCAACAGCGTCCATCAGCTCCTTGATGCAGGCATACTCGGGAGCGTCGGGATCGGTGGACTCGGAAACCAGAGCGTTCAGAGCAGAGCCACGGATGATGGGGGTGTCGTCGCCAGGGAAGCCATAGAAGTCCAGCAGCTCGCGAACTTCCATCTCGACCAGCTCCAGCAGCTCCTCGTCGTCGACCTGGTCGCACTTGTTCAGGAACACCAGCACGGAAGGAACGTTAACCTGACGAGCCAGCAGCAGGTGCTCACGAGTCTGAGCCATGGGGCCGTCGGAAGCGGCGATGACCAGGATAGCGCCGTCCATCTGGGCAGCACCGGTGATCATGTTCTTGATATAGTCGGCATGGCCCGGGCAGTCGACGTGAGCATAGTGACGCTTCTCGGTCTCATACTCAACGTGAGCGGTGTTGATGGTGATACCACGCTCGCGCTCTTCGGGAGCCTTGTCGATGGAAGAGTAATCGGTGTACTCAGCGCCACCCTTCATCGCCAGATACTTGGTGATGGCAGCGGTCAGGGTAGTCTTACCATGGTCGATGTGGCCGATGGTACCGATGTTTACATGGGGCTTAGTTCTCTCAAATTTCTGCTTAGCCATTTGAAAAAATCCTCCTTAAACAGTTTGTATCGTGTTTTAAATTGATCTTGTCTTTGGTGCGGGACGCGGCAATGCGTTCAACATTGTCATTTTACCGTATTTGCGCGGGAAAATCAATCTCTATTTCAAGATTTAATAATTTTCCCGGCCGACACGCTTGTTGATCAGCTTCTCCTGCAGGCTCTTGGGCAACTCGATATAGTGGCTGGGCTCCATAGTGTACTGGCCACGGCCCTGGGTACGGGAGCGCAGGTCGGTGGCGTAGCCGAACATCTCGGCCAGAGGCACGAACGCGTCGATCTGCTGTGCGCCGGAGCGCATCTCATAGCCCTGGATCTGACCACGGCGGCTGTTCAGGTCGCCGATAACGTCGCCCATATACTCATCGGGCACGATGACACACACCTTCATGATGGGCTCCAGCAGCGTGGGATCGGCCTTGCGCATAGCCTCCTTGAAGGCCATGGAGCCGGCGATCTTGAACGCCATTTCGGAGGAGTCCACTTCGTGATAGGAACCGTCGTACAGGGTGACCTTCACATCCACAACGGGATAACCGGCCACAGTACCGGACAGCATAGCGCCCCGGATACCGGCGTCCACCGCAGGGATATACTCCTTGGGGATGGCGCCGCCCACGACCTTGTTCTCAAACTCGTAGCCCTTGCCGGACTCGTTGGGCTCCACATGGATCTTCACGTGACCGTACTGACCCTTACCGCCGGTCTGACGGGAGTACTTGGTCTCCTGATCCACGGCCTTGCGGATGGTCTCCTTGTAGGCCACCTGAGGCGCGCCCACGTTGGCCTCCACCTTGAACTCGCGCAGCAGGCGATCCACGATGATCTCCAGATGCAGCTCACCCATACCGGCGATGATGGTCTGACCCGTCTCCTCGTCGGTGTAGGTGCGGAAGGTGGGATCCTCCTCCGCCAGCTTCATCAGGGCGATGGTCATTTTCTCCTCACCGGCCTTGGTCTTGGGCTCGATAGCCACGCGGATGACGGGCTCAGGGAACTCCATGGACTCAAGAATGATGGGATGGCTCTCGTCGCACAGGGTGTCGCCGGTGGTGGTGTTCTTCAGACCCACGACGGCGGCGATATCGCCGGCATACACCGTGTCGATATCCTCGCGGTGGTTGGCGTGCATCTGCAGAATGCGGCCCATACGCTCGCGCTTGCCCTTGGTGGCGTTCAGCACGGAGGAACCGGCCGTCAACTTACCGGAGTAAACGCGGAAGAAGGTCAGGCGGCCCACATAGGGGTCGGTCATGATCTTGAAGGCCAGGGCGGCAAAGGGCTCGTCGTCGCCGGGACGGCGATCCTCTTCCTCCTCGGTCTTGGGATGGGTACCCACAATAGCGGGCACATCCGTGGGAGCGGGCATATAGTCCACGATGGCGTCCAGCAGCTTCTGAACACCCTTGTTGCGGTAAGAGCTGCCGCAGGTGACCGGCACCATTTCCACGGCGCAGGTGGCCTTGCGGATGGCTGTGCGGATCTTCTTGGCCGGGATCTCCTGGCCCTCCAGATACATCTCCATGATCTCGTCATCGAACATGGACACAGCGTCCAGCAGCTTCTCGCGGTACTCCTCGGCCAGATCCACCATATCCTCTGGGATCGGCTCGACGCGGACATCCTTACCCAGCTGATCGTAGTAAATATCAGCATTCATCTCCACCAGATCGATGATACCGCGGAAGGTATCCTCTTTTCCGATGGGCAGCTGGATGGGTACAGCATTGGCCTTCAAACGATCGTGCACCATGTCCAGCACGTGGAAGAAGTCCGCGCCGGTGATGTCCATCTTGTTGACGTAGATCATCCGGGGGACATGGTAGTGGTCAGCCTGACGCCACACGGTCTCAGACTGAGGCTCAACGCCGCCCTTGGCGCACATGACGGTGACAGAGCCGTCCAGCACGCGCAGAGAACGTTCCACTTCCACGGTAAAGTCCACGTGGCCCGGCGTGTCAATGATGTTGATACGCGTCTGGGGGAACTGGTTCTCGCTGCCTTTCCAATAGCAGGTGGTGGCCGCAGAGGTGATGGTAATACCACGCTCCTGCTCCTGCTCCATCCAGTCCATGGTGGCAGTACCCTCATGCGTCTCACCCAGCTTGTAATTCACGCCCGTATAGTACAGAATACGTTCTGTGGTCGTGGTCTTGCCTGCGTCGATGTGGGCCATGATGCCGATATTTCTTGTATTTTCCAGTGTAACCTTTCTCGGCATACCGTTCTCCTTTTACGAATAATACAATGTGATGCGGGATTACCAGCGGAAGTGGGCGAATGCCTTGTTGGATTCGGCCATCTTGTGGGTATCCTCGCGCTTCTTCACGGCGCTGCCGGTGTTGTTGGCGGCATCCATGATCTCGCCTGCCAGGCGCTCGGCCATGGTGCGCTCACCGCGTGCGCGGGAGTAGTTGGTCAGCCAGCGCAGACCCAGGGTCTGACGGCGGGCGGGACGAACTTCCATGGGAACCTGATAGGTGGCACCGCCGACACGGCGGGCCTTGACTTCCAGGCTGGGCATGATGTTTTCCATAGCCTGGGTAAAGACTTCCAGAGGCTCTTTCTCGGTCTTTTCCTTGATGATGTCAAAGGCACCATACACGACCTTCTGAGCCACGCCCTTCTTGCCATCCAGCATGATGCTGTTGACCAGCTTGGTCACCAGCACGGAGCCGTACATGGGATCGGGCAGGATCTCTCTTTTGGGAACATTACCTCTTCTGGGCACTATGCTTCCCTCCTTCATAATAATATGATTTCATAGGTACTCAGCAGCATGCGAGGGCTGCTGTACGGCCTGCCAAAGAGGTATATAAATATAGTACCTTTTCGGCAAAGCTCTTTTTAATGCTTTTGGTCGATCGCTTATTTCTGCTTGGGACGCTTGGCACCGTACTTGGAACGAGCCTGCATACGGCCCTGAACACCCTGGGTATCCAGCGTACCACGGATGATGTGGTAACGGACGCCGGGCAGGTCCTTTACACGGCCGCCGCGGATCATGACCACAGAGTGCTCCTGCAGAGAATGACCCACACCGGGAATGTAAGCGGTGACCTCGTAACCGTTGGTCAAACGGACACGGGCGATCTTACGCAGAGCGGAGTTGGGCTTCTTGGGGGTCGCGGTTCTCACTGCGGTGCAGACGCCACGCTTCTGAGGGGAGGACAGGTTGGTCTCCTTGTTCTTCAGCGTATTCAGGCCCTTCTGCATAGCGGGGGAATTGGACTTGTAGGTAGCCTTTTTCCGACCCTGCTTGACCAGCTGATTAAAAGTAGGCATGCAATAGGTACTCCTTTCTTCAAAATTGCGGGAATAACTCCCTGTATTTTCCTCGGAATAAAGGAATTTTATTCCGCAAGGAACAAAATTGTTGGAGGCGTTACTCCTCCAGCGCCGCAGCAGCTGCGGTGCCCACGGCGATGGAGCAGGCCCGGCCCAACTGGGCCATGGTGTAATCCGTCACCACGGCGATACCCGCCGCCTGACACAGCGCTTCCACCGGTTCGGTCAGCCGGGGATCGGCGTCGCAGGCCAGATAGACCTTGCGCACCTTGCCGGAAGCCACAGCCCTGCGAACCTGCTTCAGGCCCACTACTTTTTCCTTGGCCGCCAGTGCTTCCATGCGCGCTGCTCCCTCCATTGATGCGGTATGACAAAGTTCGCGGAGCAATGCCCGCGCAATTTAGAATTATAGCATAGCAGAGAAACAGCGTCAAGTGGATTTCTGCCAAAAATTTGTGATTTTCTCCGAAATCCCTCGTGGAAATGTGTGCAGTTCGGAGAATAAATGCCCTCCGGCAATGCCGGAGGGCATTTCAGAGACAGAGTCAGGGTGTCAGATGCTTACTCCACGTTGGCAGCGGCCACCTGATTGGTGAAGATGACCTCCTGCGGCGCAGTCTCCTCCTCCACCGGGTCGGGATCGGGCACCAGCTCCTGCGCCAGTTCGCGGTAAGCACCCAGACCGGCACCGGCGGGGATCAGCTTACCGATGATGACGTTCTCCTTCAGGCCCACCAGATGGTCGACCTTGCCCTTGATGGCGGCCTCGGTCAGCACCTTGGTGGTCTCCTGGAAGGACGCGGCGGACATCCAGGAATCCGTAGCCAGAGAGGCCTTGGTGATGCCCATCAGCACCTGCGTGTAGGTGGCTTCCTGTAAGGGCTCGCCGTTCTCGTTGGTCTCGCCGGCGGCGATACGCTCTCGGATCTCGGCGTTGGCGTCCTCCACATCCAGAATGTCGGTCATAGCGCCGGACAGCAGCTTGGTATCGCCGGATTCCTCCACGCGCACCTTGCGCATCATCTGGCGGACGATGACCTCGATGTGCTTATCGTTGATATCCACGCCTTGCTGACGGTACACCTTCAGGACTTCCTGAATCAGATAGTTGTGAACAGCGGAAGCGCCGCGGATACGCAGCACGTCGTGGGGGTTCAGCGCGCCGTCCTGCAGCTGCTTGCCCTTCTCGATCACGTCGCCGTCGGCTACCTGCAGACCGGTGTGGGGCACCGCGTAGGTACGGGTGTCGCCGTCGTCGGCAGTGATGATGATGTTCAGCAGACTGCCCTTGGCGGCCTCCTCGAAGCGCACCTTGCCGCCGATCTCGGCGATGGTAGCCATCTTCTTGGGACGGCGGGCCTCGAACAGTTCCTCAACACGGGGAAGACCCTGGGTGATGTCGCCGCCGGCAACGCCGCCGGTGTGGAAGGTTCGCATGGTCAGCTGCGTACCGGGTTCGCCGATGGACTGGGCGGCGATGATGCCGACCGCCTCACCGGGCGCCACAGGCTTACTGGTGGCCAGGTTCATGCCGTAGCACTTGGCGCAGATACCGCTGTGAGCCTTGCAGGTCAGCACGGTGCGGATCTCGGCACTATGGATATCGAAGGATTCCAGCAGCGCGGCGTCGTCCTCGGTCATCATGTGATCCTTAGAGATCAGCACCTCGTCGGTGCCGGGCTTGCAGATATCGTGAACGGGGAAACGGCCCTTGATACGCTCGGAGAACTTCTCGATGACCTGACCGCCCTCGCTGATCTCGGACACCAGAATGCCCTTCTCCACGCCGCAGTCGTCCTCGCGGATGATGACGTCCTGACAGACGTCCACCATACGGCGGGTCAGATAACCGGAGTCGGCGGTACGCAGTGCCGTATCGGCCAGACCCTTACGGGCGCCACGGCTGGAGGTGAAGTATTCCAGGACGGACAGACCCTCACGGAAGTTGGCCTTGATGGGGATCTCGATGGTCTTACCGGCGGTGTTGGCCATCAGGCCGCGCATACCGGTCAGCTGACGGATCTGCTTCATGGAGCCACGGGCACCGGAGTCCGCCATCATGAAGATGGGATTGTACTTGTTCATGTTGGCGGTCAGCGCGTCGGTAACGTCGTTGGTGGTCTTTTCCCACTCGCGGACGACCAGCTTGTAGCGCTCGTCGTTGGTGATAAAGCCCATGTTGAACTGGTCTTCGATATCCAGCACGCGCTCCTCGGTCTCGTGGATCAGCTCGTACTTCTTGGCAGGTACCACCATGTCCGCGATGGAGATGGTGATGGAGCCGCGGGTGGAGTACTTGTAGCCGGTGGCCTTGATGTTGTCCAGCACCTCGGCGGCGATGGTGAAGCCGAACTTCTTGATGGTGCGGTCGACGATCTTGCCCAGCTGCTTCTTGCCGCAGGTCTCGGTGATCTCGTAGTCGAAGAACTTGTCGGTGGGCTGGCCGTTGTCGTCCAGACGCTTGACAAAGCCCAGATCCTGAGGCACGTTGCGGTTGAAGATGATACGTCCGGCGGTGGCGCGCACCACATGGGACAGCTTCTCGCCGTTAAACTCCTTCTCCACCCGCACCCAGACAGGCTGGTGAATGCCGATGATGTGCTCGTTATAGGCCATCAGCACCTCATCCTCGTCACGATAGATGTTCAGGCGGTTGTTGGCCTTCTCCTCGTCGGTCAGCTCGTCGTAGTTCTTACCGGCCAGCGCGAAGTCGATACCGGCGGGCCAGTATTCGTCGTTGTCCATCTGTGACACGCCGTTCTCGAACCGCTCGAAGGTCAGATAGTAGGAGCCCAGCACCATATCCTGAGTAGGTACGGTGACGGGGCCGCCGTCCTGAGGACGCAGCAGGTTGTTGGCGGACAGCATCAGCAGACGGGCCTCGGCCTGCGCCTCGGCAGACAGGGGAACGTGAATGGCCATCTGGTCGCCGTCGAAGTCGGCGTTGAAGGCGGTACAGTTCAGGGGGTGCAGCTTCAGGGCACGGCCCTCCACCAGCACCGGCTCAAAGGCCTGAATGCCCAGGCGGTGCAGCGTAGGCGCGCGGTTCAGCATGACGGGATGATCCTTGATGATCTCGTCCAGCGCGTCCCACACCTCGGTACGGCCCTTGTCCACCATCTTCTTGGCGGACTTGATGTTGTTGGCGCTGCCGTCCTCCACCAGCTTCTTCATGATGAAGGGGCGGAACAGCTCCACGGCCATCTCCTTGGGCACGCCGCACTGATAGATCTTCAGCTCGGGGCCGACACAGATAACGGAACGGCCGGAGTAGTCGACACGCTTGCCCAGCAGGTTCTGGCGGAAGCGGCCCTGCTTGCCCTTCAGCATATCGGAAAGGGACTTGAGGGCGCGGTTGTTGGCGCCGGTGACGGGACGGCCACGGCGGCCGTTGTCGATCAGGGCGTCCACCGCTTCCTGCAGCATACGCTTCTCGTTGCGCACGATGATGTCGGGAGCGTTCAGCTCCATCAGGCGGCGCAGACGGTTGTTGCGGTTGATGACCCGGCGGTACAGGTCGTTCAGGTCGGAGGTGGCGAAGCGGCCGCCGTCCAGCTGCACCATGGGGCGCAGCTCGGGCGGAATCACGGGCAGCACGTCGATGACCATCCACTCGGGCTTGTTGCCGGAGATGCGGAAGGCGTCCACCACCTCAAGGCGTTTGACAACGCGGGCCTTCTTCTGGCCGGAGGTGGTTTTCAGCTCGGCGTGGAGCTGCTCGCTGAGCTGCTCCAGATCGATCTGCTGCAGCAGCTCCTTCACGGCCTCGGCGCCCATACCGGCGCGGAAGTCGTCCTCATACTTTTCGCGGTAATCGCGGTATTCCTTCTCGGACAGGATCTGATTCTTCATCAGGGGCGTTTCGCCGGGATCAGTGACGATATAGGCGGCGAAGTACAGCACCTTCTCCAGAATACGGGGACTGATGTCCAGCAGCAGACCCATGCGGGAGGGGATGCCCTTGAAATACCAGATGTGGCTGACGGGGGTAGCCAGATCGATGTGGCCCATGCGCTCACGGCGCACCTTGGCGCGGGTGACTTCCACGCCGCAGCGGTCGCAGATCTTGCCCTTATAGCGGATCTTCTTATACTTGCCGCAGTGGCACTCCCAGTCCTTGGTGGGCCCGAAAATGCGCTCGCAGAACAGGCCGTCCCGTTCCGGCTTCAGGGTGCGGTAGTTGATGGTCTCCGGCTTTTTCACCTCGCCGTAGGACCACTCGCGGATCATCTCCGGAGAAGCGATGCCGATCTTGATGGCGTCAAAGGTTGCGTAACTCATTGTTCAGCTCCTCCTCTTTCTCAAAATTCGTCGTCATCGTCAACGTCGTCATAGGAAGCGTCCACTTCCTCGTCGCTGACGTAATCAAAGCCTGCGTCGGCCAGCTCATCCTCGTCGGCATAGCGGTTCTGCCGCTCGTTGTCGGCGTCCATGCGGGCCAGATTGAAGGTATCCATGGCGTCCTCGTCGTCCTTCAGCTCGATCTGGTTGCCGTCCTTATCCAGCACCTGAATATCCAGGCACAGGGACTGCAGCTCCTTCACCAGCACCTTGAAGGATTCCGGCACACCGGGGGTAGGCACGTTGTGGCCCTTGACGATGGACTCGTAGGTGCGGACACGACCGGTCACGTCGTCGGACTTGACGGTCAGGATTTCCTGCAGGGTGTAAGCAGCGCCGTAAGCCTCCAGCGCCCACACTTCCATTTCGCCGAAGCGCTGGCCGCCGAACTGGGCCTTGCCGCCCAGAGGCTGCTGGGTAACCAGAGAGTAGGGGCCGGTGGAACGGGCGTGGATCTTATCATCCACCAGATGGTGCAGCTTCAGGAAGTACACGTAGCCGACGGTGACCTTGTTGTCAAAGCGTTCGCCGGTGCGGCCGTCGTACAGCCAACTCTTGCCCTCGGGATCGAGACCGGCCAGCTCCAGTGCCTCGGTGATATCCTTATCGGTGGCGCCGTCGAAAATGGGGGTAGCCACCTTCCAGCCAAGGTTCTTGGCGGCGTAGCCCAGATGAACCTCCAGCACCTGACCGATGTTCATACGGGAGGGAACGCCCAGGGGGTTCAGCACGATATCCAGCGGCGTGCCGTCGGGCAGGAAGGGCATATCCTCCTGGGGCAGCACGCGGGACACGACGCCCTTGTTGCCGTGACGGCCGGCCATCTTGTCGCCGGGCTGGATCTTGCGGCGCTGGGCGATATAGACGCGAACCACCTGATTCACGCCCGGCCCCAGCTCGTCGCCGTTTTCACGGGTAAAGACCTTGGTATCGATGACGATGCCGCTCTCGCCGTGGGGCACCTTCAGGGAGGTGTCGCGAACCTCGCGGGCCTTCTCGCCGAAGATGGCCCGCAGCAGACGCTCCTCGGCGGTCAGATCAGTCTCGCCCTTGGGGGTGACCTTACCCACCAGAATGTCACCGGCGTGGACTTCCGCGCCCACGCGGATGATGCCGCGCTCGTCCAGATCCTTCAGCGCGTCCTCGCCCACGTTGGAGATATCGCGGGTGATCTCTTCGGGGCCCAGCTTGGTGTCGCGGGCGTCGATCTCGTATTCCTCAATGTGGATGGAGGTGTAAACGTCCTCCTTCACCAGCCGCTCGTTCAGCAGCACGGCGTCCTCGTAGTTATAACCTTCCCACGTCATGAAGCCCACCAGGATGTTGCGGCCCAGCGCGATCTCGCCCTGCTCGGTGGCGGGGCCGTCGGCCAGCACGGTGGGATCCTCGCCGCCGTGGACGCGCTCGCCCACAGAAACGATGGGCTTCTGGTTGATGCAGGTGCCGTGGTTGGAGCGCAGGAACTTGATGAGCTTGTAGTCCTTGGTCTCGCCGCTGTCGTACTTGACGGAGACGTTGGTGGCATCCACCTTGGTGACAACGCCGTCGCCCTCGGCCAGCACGGCCACCTCGGAGTCCAGACAGATCTTGTGCTCCATACCGGTGCCCACGATGGGAGCCTCCGGCTTCAGCAGAGGCACGGCCTGACGCTGCATGTTAGCGCCCATCAGCGCACGGTTGGCGTCGTCGTTGGGCAGGAAGGGGATCATGGCGGTGGCGATGGACACCATCATACGGGGGCTCACGTCGATGAAGTCCACGTTCAGGCGATCCACCTCCACGATCTCGTCGCGGTGGCGGCAGGTGATACGGCGGTTGGTGAGGCAGCCGTTCTCGTCCACAGGCTCGGCGGCCTGACCGACGATATACTGATCCTCCACGTCGGCGGTCATATAGGTGATGTCGTTGGACACCTTGCCGGTCTCGTGATCCACGGCCCGGAAGGGAGCCTCGATAAAGCCGTACTCGTTGACGCGGGCATAGGTGGCCAGATAGGAGATCAGGCCGATGTTGGGGCCTTCAGGTGTCTCGATGGGACACATACGGCCATAGTGGGAGTAGTGCACGTCTCGGACTTCCATGTTGGCGCGTTCACGGCTCAGACCGCCGGGGCCCAGTGCGGACAGACGGCGCTTGTGGGTCAGCTCGGCCAGCGGGTTGGTCTGATCCATAAACTGGCTCAGGGGGCTGGAGCCGAAGAACTCCTTGATGGCGGCGGTGACAGGCCGGATATTGATCAGGCTCTGGGGCGTCACGATATCCAGATCCTGAATGGTCATGCGCTCACGGATGACGCGCTCCATACGGCTGAAGCCGATGCGGAACTGGTTCTGCAGCAGCTCGCCCACGCAGCGCAGGCGGCGGTTGCCCAGATGGTCGATATCGTCGCGGGTCACAAGGCCGTAGGCCAGCGCGTTCATATAGTTGATGGAGGCGAAGATATCCTCCACAATGATATGCTTGGGCACCAGCGCGTCAGCATGCAGCTTGCACTGCTGGATCAGTTCCTCGCCCTGATACTGGCTCATCAGCTCCTGCAGCACGTCAAAGCGGACACGCTCCTTGATGCCGCACTTCTCGCGGGGATCGAAGTCCACGTAGTGGGACATGTCGCACATGCCGTTGCTGGTGATCTTCAGCACCTTGCCGGTGTCCAGCGTGACGGTGATCTCCTTCACGCCCACGGTGTCCATCAGCGCGCAGTCGGCGGCGGTCAGCACGCGGCCTTCCTCAAACAGCAGCTCGCCGGTGGCAGGATCGGCCACGGGATCGGTCAGCATCTGGCCCCGGGCACGCACCCAGAAGGTCAGCTTCTTGTTGAACTTATAGCGGCCCACGGTGCTCAGATCGTAGCGCCGGGGATCGAAGAACAGGTTCTGGATCAGGGTCTGGGCGGAGTCCACCGTGGGAGGCTCGCCGGGACGCAGCTTGCGGTAGATCTCCAGCAGCGCTTCCTCGTAGGTCTTGCAGGTGTCCTTCTCCAGCGTCATCACAATGCGCTCGTCATCGCCAAAATGCTCCAGGATCTCCGCGTCGGTCTTGAGACCCAGCGCACGGATCAGGCAGGTAATGGGCAGCTTGCGGTTCTTGTCAATGCGGACCCAGAACACCTCACTGGTGTCGGTCTCGTACTCCAGCCACGCGCCGCGGTAGGGGATGACGGTGCTGGTCAGCAGGGGCAGGTCGGTCTTCAGGTCGATCTCCTTGCCGTAGTAGATGCCGGGAGAGCGGACGATCTGGCTGACCACCACGCGCTCGGCGCCGTTGATGACGAAGGTGCCGGAGTGGGTCATCAGGGGGAAGTCGCCCATGAAGATCTCCTGCTCCTTGATCTCGCCGGTCTCCTTGTTGTGCAGGCGCACCCGCACCTTCATGGGTGCGGCATACGTGGCGTCACGGGCCTTGCACTCCTCCACATCATACTTGGGCTTCTCGTCCATGGTGTAGTCGATGAAGCTCAGCTCCAGATTGCCCGCGTAGTCGGAGATCACATCCACATCGGAAAACACTTCCCGCAGGCCGGTCTCCAAAAACCATTTGTAGGAATCCTTCTGGATCTCCAGCAGGTTGGGCATCGCCACAACTTCCTCGTGCCGGGCAAAGTTCTTGCGAACTGTTTTGCCATAGTACTTGTCCTTGGCCATGTTAGTCCATCACGCCTTTCTGTTTGTTCTGCCGCCTGTGCCGCCCTCCGTTTCCCACCGGCGGACGGCCTTGGCCGCTGTATTTCAAATTTTTTACCAAACACATTCAGACCGCCATTTTGACACACACGGATTTGTTGCTATTTTTGCAGCAAACCTCTTGTATTTCTCTCTTGGCGGTGGTATACTGGTCATGTAAAAGGGGATATATCCCCATCATCCCAATATAAGCGTCTTATCTTACCATATTTTTGATGGCATGTCAAGATAAAGTGCAGGCAACGGCGAAATTTTTTGCCGCTGCCTGTTTGTTTTTCCCATCTCACGTCAAAAGCGGGTGCGTTTCCATCGGAAACGCACCCGCTTTTACACTATTATTCCGTTGGCCCCACGTATTTGGACCAGATCTCCGTGATGTAGCCAACGCTGCTGTCGGAGTACTCCACGTGGCAGCGCACCTCCGTATACGCCGCGTCAGGAGCCGACGCCGTGGGGAACACCCGCTCCACCTGCCACAGCACCACATCGTTCAGGTACGCCTGTCCGCCCTTGAAATAGGCGTCACTGCCATAAAAATGCACCGAATCCACCGTGCACTCATCCCGGTTCAGATTCTCATTGTAGGTCAGTCCCTTGGCGATCAGCCGATCCTTTCCCAGCTTCTCAGCGGCGGCACAGTCATAGTTTTTGGTGGCCTCCACCATCTGCTGTCCCGAGGGTGCAGGGCCGCCGCCCTCCGTCCAGTGATCCGGCAGCGTCTCGCCGCCGTTGGAGGTCTGCCCCTGTTCGCCGGTCTGTTCGTTCTGTTTTTCCTGCTGGGGCATCTCCTGTTGCGGTGTCTCCTGCTGTGTCAGCGTTTTCTGGTCCCCGGAGACCGGCTGCTGTTCCGCTCCATCGGACGCTTCCGGCGTCTGCTCCTCCTGCGGCGTAACCACCTTCACCGTGCCGGTAGGGTCGCCCGGCGTTTCCTCCACATTCTCCGCCGCTTTATTGCCGCAAGCCGCCAGCGCCAGCAACAGAAGCAAGCCCAACACCGCCCCCAAATATCTCCTCATCTCTCTGTCCTCCGTGTATTGCTCTTGCATTTGCTCCAACCGCATTATAAAACACAGGATAAGGTACAATAAGTTGCGCAAATTGAAAAGAGCAAAAAAGAAGACATAGCTTGCAGGCTCTGGTAGAATGAAGTTACCACACAAACAT
>OLWN01000720.1_pt1 | contig 14055 bp, 9 predicted proteins | sample 1644151 | NCBI WGS metagenome assembly OLWN01 (sample SAMEA103958121, study PRJEB25191) | human gut metagenome
GACACCGAGTTTTTCCAGTTCGCTTCTCAGGAACGCTTCGTCTTTGAGTTGCTCGGGCTTGTACTGCGGAGCGTACTTAAGAATGGCCTCTTGTGGGGTCAACCGGGCAAAGGGCTTAGATAAATCAATCTCGGTTCCCTGATAGTTGAACTTTTCGCTTCCCGTGGCTTCTTTGGCAACGTAGCGCAAAAGGCTTTCGGTGTAACGCATCTGGTCCTCGTAGGTCCAGTACGTCGCGTAAAACTCAATCGTTGTGAATTCCGGATTGTGACGCGTGTCGATGCCTTCGTTTCTAAAGCAGCGATTAAGTTCAAAGACGCGTTCAAAGCCGCCCACGACCAGGCGCTTCAAATAAAGCTCCGGCGCAATGCGAAGATACTGATCCATATCCAGCGCATTGTGGTGTGTGACAAAGGGTTTGGCATTGGCGCCGCCCGGAATCGTGTTGAGCATCGGGGTTTCGACTTCAACGAAACGGTGCTCTTCCATGTAGTGACGAATGGCCGAAACGACCTTAAAGCGTGTGGAAAAGCGGGCGCGACTTTCTTCATTGATAATCAGGTCCACGTACCGCATACGGCAGCACTGCTCGGGGTCGCAAAGACCCTTGTGCTTATCGGGTAGCGGCAAAAGACTCTTGGTAAGAAGGCGCAACTCTTTGACGCGAACGGAAAGCTCGCCGCGGTTCGTGAGGAAAAGCGTGCCGCGTGCTGCAATGATGTCGCCGATATCGTAGGTCTTAAAAGCCGCATAGGCCTCATCGCCCATTTCCGAGGGAGTAAGGAAGTACTGCATACGTCCTGTAAAGTCCGTGACGGTTGCAAAACTGGCTTTTCCCATGATGCGCTTGAGCATCATGCGGCCGGAGACGGCCACTTGAACATTGAGTTCTTCGAGCTCTTCCTTGGATTTTTGGCCGTACTTTTCTCGTAGGTCTCCGAATAAATCGGTGCGCTTAAAGTCATTGGGGAAGGCAACGCCCTTGGCGCGGATCGCTTCGAGCTTGGCGCGACGTTCCGCAATAATGTGGTTGATGTCTTCCTGTTGATTAACGAGATTTTTTGCGTTGTTTTGTTCGGTCATTCTGAATTTCGCCGATAAAAATTAAGTGAGAAGATAAAGTCTAAACGCCTTGCTTGAGACTTGCCTGAATAAACATATCAAGGTCGCCGTCTAAAACGGCTCCTGTGTTGCCTGTTTCAACGCCGGTCCGTAAATCTTTGACACGACTCTGGTCAAGAACATAACTACGAATCTGGTGCCCCCAGCCGATGTCGCTCTTGGCTTCTTCAAGCTTTTCTTGTTCAGCCATGCGTTTGCGAAGCTCCGCCTCGTAAAGTTTGGCTTTTAATTGTCGCAAAGCTTGCTCGCGGTTGTTGTGTTGGCTGCGATCGTCTTGGCAGACTGTCACGATACCGGTCGGAATGTGCGTAATACGCACGGCGGATTCCGTTTTTTGTACGTGCTGACCGCCGGCGCCCGAAGCGCGGAACACATCGACTCGCAAGTCAGCCGGATTGATGGTAATTTCAATCGAATCGTCCACTTCCGGGTACACGTAGGCGCTTGCAAACGACGTGTGGCGACGCGCATTGGCATCAAAGGGACTCTTTCGGACTAAGCGGTGAATCCCGGTTTCGGTGCGAAGTGTTCCGTAGGCCCAGGGGCCTTCGATGTACATCGTGCAACCCTTGATACCGGCCACGTCTCCCGGAGTTTCTTCCGTAAGTTTTGCCGTAAAGCCCGAGCGCTCGGCAAACCGTAGGTACATACGTTCGAGCATGCTAGCCCAGTCCTGCGCTTCGGTGCCACCGGCACCGGCTTGGATTTCCAGATAGCAATTGGCGCTATCCATCGGGCCGTTAAACATGCGCTTAAATTCAAGATGCTCGACTTCTTTTGCGTAGCCGTCCACTTCGGAGGCGATGGACTCGGCACTCGCTTCATCACCTTCCTCAATGGCCATCGAGAAAAGTTCGCGGGCGTCATTAAGTCCCGCTGTCAGGTGTTCGAAACTGCCGACAAGGTCATCGAGTGTTTTCTTTTCTTTGCTGACTGCCTGCGCGTGCTCCGGGTCATCCCAGAGGGCAGGATTTTCCATTTCGCGGTTGACTTCTTCGAGGCGTCGCTTCTTGTGATCGACGTCAAAGATACCCCCGAAGTTCAGCAAGGCGCTTTAAAAGATCTTCGCAGAGGTTTTTCGTGGAATTGATACGTTCGGCTTCCATGGGTCAATAGTCTGAAAAATATCGAAAATTAAACAGGCTCGCATTATAAAGACTCGTGGGATTTTTCACGGAAAGCGGTGCAAGCGAAGCAATCGCGGCAGTTGGGAAGATTTGCCGGTTTGTCTCGTGAGCTCCGAACGGGCCGACAACAACCTAGGTTGCGTTCTGACTTTTAGTGGACAAGGTGGGAGTTTCTTAGTGTTGTCGGCAATCGGTGCGTTTCACGCGGAGGATTCTCGCCTCTCAGGAAATTCGATTGATGCGTGGTTGCAAAAATTGTTCCGAAAATGTTTACCACGATTTAAGAAAATCGGAACGGTTTTGTGCCGGACTTCCCTGGCAAGGTTGTATTTGGGCAACGCAAAAAAAGCTTTAATATCAGGGCTTACCCCCCCCCCCCATTTTGAGAGAGAATCGGAATGACTTTCACGCAATATGTCTCAATGAAAGGAGCATTTATGAACAAACCTAAGCTAACAGTCACAACTGCTGCGGTACTGGTTGCTTTCTTAAGCATTTCGACCTCAAAAGCCGCCATTACCAATAACTATGTTGGTCAAAATGACACTACCATTACTGAAAATCTAGATATCTCCAGCCCGGCAGGAATGCTTACGGCGGGGGCTGAGCACGGTAAATTTGGTATCTTTGGAGCAGGAAAGAAACTTGAATTCCTTGGTAATACGAACGCTATTTCGATTGATGCTAGAGAAGTTCGGTTTCCGAGCTATCCTAATGAATGTCCCTTCGTTCTCGGAGTTGAATCAGGTGCCGGTTCGAGTATTGTTATCGGGGGATCCGATTCATCATCGTCTTTTGATTTCAAAAGTAAATCTTGGGTAATCGGACTTCGTGCTGCAGGAGGGGTTGCTGGTACTCCAGGAGGATTGCTTACACTCAGTGGAAAGGTTCTCAATATCACCGCTGAAAGCGAAGGCACCACTGACAAAGATGTAGTTTACGCTCTGATAGCCCAGAATTTCACATCCAATAATGCCGACGAGAGTCAGCGTGCCAAAGTAATCGTTAATGCAGAGAACACTAACATTATCGCCAAAAGTGCTGTGCCTGGGAACGCATCTGGACTTGTCCTCATGTCTGAGGGCAATATGGAAATAAACAGTAATCTCTTTGTAGAAGCGGATAAGGCTATAGTGGCTAGAGGGGGGAGCGTCCTTAATATTAACGAAGACGGAAAGCACACAACCAAGTTGTACGGCAATATCGACTTTAATTACGATAAAGAGACTTCCGGAACAGTCGCTGACGCTAATGTCCACATTAACTTCTCTGGCAAAGACTCTATTTGGGTAGGCAATAGCTCCACGTCCTACGGATCAGGAAAGCCTGGTGATAATCATTATCTTGTCGTTAATGGGCTTCAGATTTCCCTACAAAACGGCGCTACATGGGAACCGTCAGTTATTCAAGAATCCACCTCTAGCGATGGTAAAAGCGGGGTGGCTTATATTCCGTTGAATTTGCTCACACTGAATGACGCAACAATTAGCATCAAAGATGCCAGTCAGACGGTAAGGGTTCAGAATCTAGGGGGTTCTGGCGGAACGCTCAATATTGCTGCGAAGACAGAAGACGGAAAGACACTTACCACAGGACATTTCGAAGTTTCCCAGCTAAAAGAGGGGGAGAGTCCTAACCTTAACATTGCCTTGGTGGGTGTGAATGCCGACAACATTACGGATGCCCAAAAAGCTGTTGAATCAGCCAAAGGTGCCGTAACCGGCGAAGCCAGTGCTTCTATCAACAAGAAGATTGAAATTGCCGAAGGTGCTGTTAACGGTGCAATCACAGCCGATGTTACGGGGAATGAGGTCGGTACGGTTTCTCAGACAGAAAACACCAAGCTTTCCGCATTAAATTCGGTCACTGCCATGGGCACGATGGCTTGGCGTCATGACATGAATGACCTGACAAAGCGTATGGGCGAATTGCGCACAAGTCCGGAAGGAATCGGCTCATGGGTTCGCTTGTACGGGTCTGAACAAGAGTACGGCCGTCAGGATGTCACCACAAAGAGCACATCCGTTCAGGTCGGCTCTGACTATGACGTCGGCTACGGTTGGAAGGTCGGCGGTGCTTTTACGTACACGGACGGTTCGTCCGATTATGCGAACGGCAGTTCCGACAATAAGGCCTACGGTCTTGCGGCTTACGGTTCTTGGCTCCATGAAGGCGGTGCCTTTGTTGACGTGATTGCCAAGTACAGCCGTTTAAAGAGCGACTTTGACATGAGCGTGATGAGCGGCACGTCGAAGAATAACGCCTATAGCGCCAGTGCCGAGTTCGGTTGGTATGTGCCGTTTGCAAATGTCGCCTTCGTTGAACCTCAGGCCGAAATCACCTACGGTGTTGTCAAGGGCGACGACTTTACAACGAGTAACGGCGTTGCGATTTCCCAGAAAGACACCAAGGCTTTGATCGGCCGCTTGGGTGTTCGCACGGGTCTGCATTTCAATGAGAACAAGGGTGTTGTCTATGCCCGTGCTTCCGTTCTGCGCGACTTTAAGGGCGAATCCGAATTTACGGCGAGCCTTGTTTCCGACTCCTCCGTGCGTTCGACCGTCAAGGACGATATCGGCGGAACGTACTACGAGATGGGAATCGGCGCGAACTACAAGTTTGCGGACAATGCCTACACGTATGTGGACTTCGAGCGTCAAAACGGCGGTGACGTCAAGGAAAAATGGCGTTGGAACGTCGGCTTCCGTTATGTCTGGTAAGACCTAATCGGAAAACGTCGGCGAAAGTAATTTTCGCCCCTAAACTCCCGACCGACTTGATACATAACGTATAAAGTCTTCGGGAGTTTTGTTACCCCGACGAGCGCGAGCAAATCGCGATAGTGTTTCGGAACGACTCCGACAATGAAAGCACCGGTTCGCCGGTGATTTCTTGCTTGTTCCAGCGAGAAGAGACCCGAGGTGACCGAAGAGTCGGTCACTTTTGTCAGACTAGATACTTCTGAAGGAGTGCATATCTATGGCACGAAATAATAGGATCTAGTGCAGGCGTGTGTTTGACGTTAAACGATACCGTTGCTTCGGGCTGTTCTTAGCCTCGGTTGCCCGGATGAGACCTTCCTGAATGAGATTGCCGATGTATTTTCTAAGGGTAGGGGAACTGCGTCCGGTTGCTTTTTGTAGTTCGCGGATTGATAACGAACTTTGACGAGAAAAGAGGTCGAGAATTACCTCTCGGACGTTTTCAGTTTTCCTGTCGCTCATGACGGATTTTCGAGAAAGACGATCAAAGATAATTCTGAAATACGCGTTGTTACCTTTAAATCGCACAGACCCGTGTTGGGCTTGAACGAATGCCTGTCGAATCGCTCTAAGCCCCGTTCCTCGGTTTTCAACAACGTAGCTACTGTCCGGCATCGCCGTGGCTTCAAGAATCTGCGAAAGAAATTCGTTGCGTGTGGCAGAGAGTCCTGAGCTTAGGAGCTCATCAACGTCAAGTGCCCCATAAAGGCCTCCGGGGTTCAGCACTTCCAAACAATCGGAGTACAGGTTGAGCTGAACCTGCGAGGAACACCCTTGAGCAGAGTAGTCCCTATGCTGCAAGGCGTTTGCGACTGCCTCGCGAATGGCAATTAAGGGATAATCAGGGACGTCATAACGGACCGCTCCCTTGACGCGCGCGCCGATATGCATGTTTTTGCGTACAAAGGCAACGGCATCGACCACCATATCGGGAATGGAGCCGACAAGACGCTTTGTGTCAAGATAGCGATTCTCGATAAAGTCGCCGATTTCAAGCGATGTTTGTTCTCGCGTTGTTGCGTAGCATGTGCAGGTAACGCAAAGCCGCGGGAAGTATTTCTGGGGAAATTCGCCGAGGGCAAGAAGACCGGCCAAGGTTGGTTTTAATTCGCCGTCGGCTTTCTGCAAAACACGCATTTGTACAAGAATTTCCTCGTCCGAAGAGTTCGCAAACCCTCGCGGTGTAAGAAAACGTTGTCGACTGATAAATAATTTGAGTGCATTTAAATCTAAATCGGCAAGAGAGGCTTCCTGAACAACACGGATGTCGTGCTTGGGTTGAATGCGCTCCTCGAGCATGCGACTGATTTCATACTCGGTGAGCTTTCGGTTGCCGTCCCCGGTTCGGATGTAGGAACCGCCGTAGACGCCTTGAGTTGTTACATAACAGGGCCTTGCAAGTAAGGGTATCGGCGTAATGATGGCGACAACAACCTTTGCTCCTTCAAAATTCAGCAAATGCACCTGCGGTCGCACCACCGGCGTTAGCCTGTCGCCGTAGTGCAACATGTCGGAATAAACGGCATCTGCGTTAAATTTAGGAACGGGACGAAAGCCCTTTTCTTCGGAAAGACCGAGAATGACGGTTCCGCCTTGCCCGTTGGAAAACGCCGAGAGCGTTTCGGCAAGACTTTTAGGCGTTCCTTCCTGAGCCGATTTGACCTCGCAATGTTGGTTGTCGCGTCCGGCTTTTCTCATGAAGGCAATTTGCCTGGTGAGTGTTTCTTGTAGCGAATCGGGCATAGAAGTCTGCAATTAACTTAGATAGTTGCTAAGTAGATTATAGAATAAATCGCAGAATTGATAGAGTAAACAGGCAATTTTGTAGAGTAAGTTTGCAAATTTATAGAGTAAATCGATAAATTGGTAGAGTAAGCGGAGTCCTTGTCGAAGCGATTAGTCGAGTTAAACGCTCGGAAGATGCGGGGCCGGAAGATTTCGGGCGAGAACTCCGATGCGGGGCTCTTTAGTTTTTTGTCCGAGCTATTGCTCTGCCGCCACAACGATGAGTTGCGGTGAGCGCCGTCCCATAAAGGTATTAACTTCGGGTTTGTACGCTAAGCGCACACGTGAGGGAAGGGGCGTGCCGTGTCGAAAGAAAATGGCATCGAAGCGTTTTCCTTCGAGTTCCAAAAATAGTTTGAGGTGACTGCCCTTTAATACGCGCTGGTTGAGAACGGTAAATTCGTTCGCAAAAATCGGCGCTTCAAAACCTTGTCCCCAAATGCGTGACTCTAGTGCATCGATGAGAACGAAGTTAATCTCGTCGGCGGTTAAGGGGCCGTCGACGACAATACGGTTTTCCAAGGTGCAAGCATCGCATTTTCCCCGCACCACGGCATCGAAAAGCGTTGTAAAGCGGGTCAGGTTTTCTTTTTTAATCGTCAGTCCGGCCGCCATGGCGTGTCCGCCGTAACGTAGCATCAAGCCCGGAACCTTTTTATCTAGGTCTTCCAGGACATCGCGTAGGTGTAAGCCGTCAATCGATCGCCCCGACCCCTTGAGGTCTTCGCCCTCATCGGGAGCAAAGGCAATGACCGGGCGATGAACGGCTTCTTTGATGCGGCTCGCGACAAGACCGACAACGCCTTGGTGCCAGGTCGGATTAAATAGGACGATGCCGGCTTTCTTTTCAACATCCATGTCTTGAATCAGCGCAAAAGCCTCGTTTTGCATGCCTTCTTCTAAGGCGCGCCTTTCCGAGTTCAGGCGGTCAAGCTCTCGGGCATATTCCTGAGCACACACCGCATCATCGGTTATAAGACAATCAATGCCGATTCCCATTTCGGTTAGGCGCCCGGCTGCATTAATACGCGGCGCGATGCTAAAGGCAAAGTCTTTAACGGAAGCAAGTCCCCTGTCGTGTCCGCACACGTCAAAAAGCGCTTGAATGCCGGCGCAGGCCTTCACTTGGCGCACACGTGCTAAGCCCCGGGACACAAGAATGCGGTTATTTTTATCCAAAGCGACGACGTCGGCCACGGTTCCGAGTGCCACCAGATCGCTTAACGCATCAAGGCGCGGTTGCGTTTCTTTGGAAAAAACACCTTCTTGCCGCAGACGAGCCCGAACGGCGAGTAGCAAGTAATACATCACGCCGCACCCGGCCAGGGCTTTACTCGGGAAGCGATTGCCGACTAAATTCGGATTGACGATAGCGCCGGCGTTCGGAAGCCTTTTGCCGGCTAAGTGGTGATCGGTGATGATGACGGTAAGGCCCAAGGCATTGGCGTGGTCCACTCCGTCGACACTGGTAATGCCGTTATCGACGGTCAGAAGAATGGCGGGCTTTTCCGGTTGAGAAAGGGCTAAATCGACGATTTCCGGCGACAGACCGTATCCGTATTTAAAGCGGTCCGGAACAATGTAATCGACTCGGATTCCGAGGGCTTTCAGGCCTCGCACGGCCACGGCGCAGGCTGTTGCTCCGTCACAGTCGTAATCGGCCACAATCGTGATGCGTTGTCCGGTTTTGCGTGCTCGGCACACAATGTCGGCGGCTGTATCAAGGCCCTCTAAAAGGGCCGGATCGGCAAGGGATTTCCAGTCTTCTGCTAAATCGTCCACGGACCGAATGCCGCGTGCCGCTAAAACGCGCGCTAACGCCGGGAGCATGCCGGAAGCCGTGAGCCGCTTGGCAACGGCCGCATCAAAGGGTCTTTCTTCAAAACGCGTTCTCATCGATGTGATGCCTCTTCGATTATCCAGGCGTTCACATCCGGCGATTTTTGCGGACGAAAGCGGGAAAGAAGCGACTTGGGATTCGTGAGTTTCACGGTAAATGTTTTCGTCATTTTTCCGCCGCAAGCCACAATCAGGGCCTCATTACACCCGCGAAGGCGTGACGCTTCTTTTAAGGTAATAAGTTGCTCGGCAAGCGTCGGTAGGGCTCGGTTCCACGCATCCCAATCACCCTGAATCCACGCCTTGTACAGGTTCGGAAAGAGGGCAAGCACGGCGCCCCTCGGCGCATCGGAAGGCCAAGAAAGCGCTCCGGTTATTTTCCCGACTCGGTGATTCAGAATTCCGGCGGCATCGGCCCAGCCTAAGACAGCCGCATCGTCCGAAAGAACGCTGCGGATTTGGGTGGGCGGATAAAAGTCTTGAATCGGACCTCCGCCGTCAATCCAAAGCCCCTCAAGCCCGGCGATGCCGAGCCCCTGAATCGCCTGCGTGAGCGTGTCAAGAAGGGCCAATGCTTTTGTCACGTTTTCCGCCTTGTCGGAGAAAAAACCTTGCTCGTTCGGAATCGCATGCCCGAGTAATGTTTCGACCTCACGGACAGACACAGGCCAAGGAGTTTTTCGGGAAAGATAAAAATCGGCATCCCAGCGTTGCAACGTAAAGCCGTCTTTCTGAAACAGAGGGTATAAGGTCGAATACACGCGGTTTTGTTGTGCCTCCGTAAGAGGGGCCTTTCCGAGAACGTCTCCGTTTTTATCGCAATGCAAGAGCGAGAGGCGCCAGATTTGCCCGGAAAGCCGCGGTCCCCCTTGTGTAACCCACCGATACGGAGCCGTTGCCATCGCTTCGCGACTGCGTGTTAAAACGCGCCAACACCAAATGAGGTGCGCCGATCCTGTTTGATGGGGACCGGCTAAGGTTTGCTCGGTCCAGTCCTCGGCGCCTTGTGTGAGTTTTTCCACACACGCAATCGCTTCGGACGAAATAGCCTTCCATGCGTTCCGGTTCGGAACAAGTAATCCCGGGACGATGAAATACGCTTGTGTCATGCTTGAACGTCTCTACTGAGCAAAGTGCTTACATCAGGCCTTTGCATCCATCACGACTCGCATCAAATCGACGACGGTTCTGGAATTGGTTTTTACCATAATCGAAGCCCGATGCGCTTCGACGGTCTTAATGGAAATGCCGAGATCATCGGCAATTTGCTTATTTAAACGGCCGGCCACGATGCGCTCCAAAACCTGCTGCTCACGGGGCGTGAGGCGTCCGAGCAGAGCGACATTGATGTTGCGCCGTTCGTTTTGCATGCGTTTTTCCCGAGCATCGACAAGCATTTCTTCAACTTGTTGCTTTAAGGCCTGTAGATCAAAGGGTTTTTCGATAAAGTCTACGGCGCCTTTTTTCAGGGCATTGACGGCCATCGGAACGTCGCCGTGACCGGTGATAAAAATAATCGGAAGGTCGGCGTTTTTCGAGCGTAAGAGTTCTTGAACTTCAAGCCCGCTCATACCGTTCATGCGCACATCCAATAGCAACACGGCAATGGCATTCGGATCGTAACGCGTGATAAAACTTTCGCCGCTTTCATAAAGTTCAACTTTGTAGTTGCTCGCTTCGAGCAACCAGCGGACGGAATCGCGTACAGCCTCGTCATCATCGACAACGTAGACAGTTCCTAAAGTTTTTTCATTTTCGACAAAGGCGTTCATAGTTCGAAGCGACGGCAAGACACAAATTTATCAATCGATTATTGTAGTCTATCGAATCCGAGATAATGAGCAATCCAAAGCAACGGAATCCGAACGCGAGTTCCGCGGGGGCGAACGCACGGACAGGTCTGACGTCTTGCGACCCCTCGCAACTTGCAGTTTCCCTTTAAATATTTAGAAGGACTTTTAGCTCGTCTACCCTCTACGATGAGAGGCGGGCCGCATGCTTATCATGCCGTAGTTGTTTTTGTGCAAATAGTCTTAAGAAAACTGCAATCGTTCAAAAATTGCGGCATATCCGGGTTTCGCATCCCGTATTGTTCTGCCCCACTGTCCACCGGACTGGGTGTGCGAAAAATGAGCACTGGCTCACGTCGGTAGCTGCATTTGTTGCGCTGTACCAGGACGGTTCGCTTGCAGCGGCTTCTGCACACTTTGATAAAAAAACTCCCGGAGACTTTGTACAGTTGTGCATTTAATCTGCCGGGAGATTCGGAGGAATGATTGAATCTTTTTAAGTGAGCCAACGCATCGGGGTGAGAGAGAGTGTCGGGAAAACCAAAAGAATCAAGAGAACGAGAGTCTCAATTGCAAGAAACGGAATGATTTTTGCAATGAGATTGGCTATCTTGACATTTCCGATGCCGCAAATCACATAGAGAATTGTTCCTACCGGTGGTGTAATCACGCCGATACCAAGGTTTAAAACGAACAAAAGCCCGAAGTGGTACGGGTCGATCCCGGCTTGTTGAACAAGTGGAAAGAAGACAGGGGCAAAAATCAGAATGTTTGGCGTTAAGTCCATCACCATACCCGCAAGGAATAGGAAGAGATTCAAAGCGAGCAAAAGCATCACGGGATGAGCGAGGAGCGGGCTAAAGAGACCGACAACCTGATCGGGGATTTGAGCTGACGTGATAAACCAACCGACAGCGCAGGCCGAAGCAACAACAATCATGACAACGGCGGTTGTGCGTGCGGATGTTGCTGAAACTCGGAGTAAATCACGGAAAGTCAACTCTTTGTAGTAGAAAAGACATATGACGATTGCATAAATAGCCGCGAAAGCACCCCCTTCTGTCGGTGTGAAAACCCCAAAACGGATTCCTCCCAAGAGAAGAACAGGCAACATGAAGGCAGGCCACGAATCAAGGATAATTTTGCGAGCTTCTGCGCGCGTAAATGTCACGTGATCGTTGTAACCGTCTTTTCGTACGATAAAGTACCAAAGCACCATCAAGGCAAGTCCAAGAAGGATGCCGGGGAATAGTCCGATCATAAAGAGCTTCGTAACCGAGAGCCCGACAGTGACACCCAAAATAATAAAGTTTGTCGAAGGCGGAATAATTGGACCAAGGATGGCGCCAGATGCGATGACGGCACCTGCACGGGCCGGGTCGTACCCGACCTTTTTCATCATCGGAAGTAAAAGCCCTCCTAAAGCAGCTGCTTCGCCAACAGATGAGCCCATAAGTCCTGCGAAAATAATCGAAGCAAAAATTGCTGCGTAGCCAAGGCCACCCCGGATATGTCCGACTGCAAGTTGGGCGAGGCGTACCACACGCACCGAAAGACCACCAGCACTCATTATTTCGCCGGCAAAAATAAAGAAGGGAATGGCCATCAAGGCATAGTTGTCAGAGCCATCGAGCATAGCCTGTGGAATGATAAGAACATCTAGCCCCATCCCTCCATAGAGCATCAGAATGACCGAGCATAAAACCAAGACGAGCCAAATTGGGACCCCAATAAAAAGAAAAAAGAAAAGTGAGGAGATAAATAAGAGAAGCTCCATGGTTATGCCTCCTTCTCTAGGGGTCCGGCAGCGCCGATTTTATGTGTAGAAAGCGGTGCTTTCCAATGTGTAATGAGATCACGGAAGGTGATGATAAAGGCGATGGTCGACATAATCGGCAGGCAACTGTTGATGAGGCCCATGTTGACGTTGGTTGCCACGGAGTTGATATCGTAGGTGAGCATCAAAATGTTGATGCCACCAGCAGTAAGAAGCGCTAGAGCGATAAGCGAGCAGACATCCGCAAGAATTTCAAGGGTACGACGTGTTACACCGTGTAGTTGGTTTAATAGCAAGTCAACAGCGATGTGTTTTTTCCGACAACACGCTTCAATTGCTCCATAGTAGATAATATAAATGAAGAGAAAGCGTGCCCATTCTTCGCTTGGCGGAAAGCTCGAGCGAAACACGTAACGCAGAAAAGCATTGTAGAAAACGAGCCCAACCATACCGAGAAAAACAACAGCACAAAAGATTTCGAAACAAAGCTGTCCGTTAATGTGCCATTTAGTTTTTTGTGGGACGAGTTGTTTGTCTTGAGGAGAGCCTTGCGTCATACAAAAGAGTCCTAACAAGTAAAAAACAAAGCCGGGCCGGTGACAGAGTCAGAGAAAACAATCTGTCACCGAGCGCATCAAGGGTTAGTGAGTACCTTTGGAGCCAAACGAAAGGGCCATGTCAAGGATTTCGCGAGCGTTTGGAACAAATCCAGGATTTGTTTTTCCATCGAGTTCTTTGTTTAAGAACATTTCCCACGTCTTCTGACCTGCCTTAAAGAGCCCGGCTCGGAAGGAAGCATCGGGTTCGGAAACCTTGCCCCCTGCCTTTTCGATAATCTTTTTAGCTTCTTGATCAACGCGCGCGCACTCAGCCCAGACAGCTTCCGAGGCATCATGTGCAGCTTGTCTGAACCACTTCTTGTCTTGTTCCGGAAGTTTCTGCCAGAACTTTTCATTAATCATTGTGTTCTGCAGTACGAGGATGTGGCCAGCCTTGGTGATGTACGGAGCATATTCATAGAGACGGTCTGAGAGAATGTCACCAAAAGGACTATCGCCGCCATCAACCGTGCCCTGGTCGAGCGCACTCGGTAAGTCAACGTAGTTAATCGCTTGGCCAGAGATTCCGCAGAACTCAGCGAATTTCACATAAAGAGGAACATTCGGAGTGCGCATGCGAAGACCCTTTACATCATCCATTGTCTTGAGTTCTTTCTTTGTAAAGAAGTGACGAAAGCCAATTGGGTAAGCGTTCAAAACACGCATTCCGGATTTTTCAACAAAACTCTTAGAGAAAGGCCCAGATGTGTAGCCTTTGGCAGGGCCAACAATCAAGTCCAGAACACCTCCTTTCATCGCACGATGGGCGTGGTCGAGGTTTTCGTAGAGCATAGGCGTTTCAAACATAGCCATCGCTGGGTGAAAGCGACTCGATTGCGGACCAACGCAACACATTTGGATTGTGCCGTTTCGAGTCTGCGTTAAGTAGTTATCTTCTTTACCAAGCTGGTTGTGAGGGAAAACTTGTACTTTATATTTGCCGGAAGAAAGCTGTCCGAGACGTTGTGCAAAAACGCGCATACCGATGGTTTGCGGATTCCCATCGGGTTTAGAACCAGCGATTTTGACGGTGACTGCGGCGTCAGCAACTGAAACGGCTAAAGCGAGGAGGGTAGCACTACAGGCAGTGATAAAGCGTTTCATAGGATTTTCTCCATTTTATTTGGCTGTCCTTCACTTCTCTACTAAGAAGGAGAATTCTTTCGGACAGAGATTGATAGATTGGCCGACACACTTAAGGGGAGTTCCAAAAATTCGAAAAAAGGGGAGTTGGCCGTCATGACCACTCCCCTT
>OLWN01000736.1_pt1 | contig 13797 bp, 8 predicted proteins | sample 1644151 | NCBI WGS metagenome assembly OLWN01 (sample SAMEA103958121, study PRJEB25191) | human gut metagenome
CACTTTGCGGATGGACGCGGGCAGCTTCATCGTCTGGGGCTGGGGCTGATAATTGCCCGCCACCAGCAACGTTTTATCGCCCTTACGGAAATAGGCCATCAGGTTGTGCTGATCTTCCAGATACGCCTCAAACGCGCCGTACACCACGGTTTCGTGGTATTCCGGATTCTTGCGCAGCTGGATCAGCTTACGGTAGAAGTGCCAGACGGAGTTTTCGTCCTGCTTTTCCGCCGCCAGATTCAGGGTAGGATAGGCCGGGTTGGCCATCAGCCACGGCGTACCCGTGGTGAAGCCGCCCTGAGGCCCGTCGTTCCACGGATAGGGCAGACGGGCGTGGTCGCGGGAATAGCGGTTGATGGCTTTCAGCGCCTCTTCTTTTGTGCATCCCGCGTTCAACGCCACCTGATATTCATCCTTGGTGCTGATGTCGTCCACCTGCGAAATATCGGTGAACTGCACGTTTTCCAGTCCCAGCTCCTGTCCCTGATAGAGGAACGGCAGACCGCGCAGCATAAAGCTCAGGCCGCCCAGCATCTTCTTGGCCTCCAGCGTGCATTCTCCCTCGGGAATGTAGCGGCTGACGCCCCGGGGCTCGTCGTGGTTCTCGATGACATTGGCCATGTAGCCGATATCGGCCACTTCCCGCTGTACGCCGAACACCGTCTGCTTGTACTGCTCGGGCGTGACGGGCTTCTGATCGTACCAGCCCTTCTGGGAACCGTTCAGCACGGTCTCGGCAAAGTCGAAGATGGAGTCGAAGCAGCCGTGATCGCCGATGTAGCGCTCCAGGTCCTCCCGCCGCCAGTCGAACAGCTCGGCAATGGTAAAGGCGTTGTGGGGACGGAAGGTGCGGTCGGCCAGCTCATTGAGCATATCCGTCAGACCCACCGCGTCCTGCAGCATCCGATGGGCGGAACACAGGCCATCCGGGCGGTCGGCGGGATAGTCCACCGTCAGCGGGATGGGCTTCTTGATATTGATGATCGCGTCGATGCGGAAGCCCGCCACGCCCTTGTCCAGCCACCAGTTGACCATTTTGTAGATTTCCTCGCGCAGGGCGGGGACGGATGTAGAAATACTGGCCGTAGGGCCCGTCGGGATCCTCGCAGGCCTTGCGGAACCACTCGTGCTCGTCGGAGCAGTGATTTACCACCAGATCCATCACGATGGACATGCCGCGCTTTTTCCCCTCGGCGATCAGGCGATCCATGTCCTCCATGGTGCCGAAGCGGGGGTCGATGTTGTAATAGTCGGAAATATCATAGCCCTGATCCGCCATGGGCGAGCAATACACCGGGGAAAGCCAAAGAATTTCCACCCCAAGCTCCTGCAATTCATCCAGCTTGCTGATAATGCCGGGAATATCGCCGATCCCGTCGCCGTTGGAATCGCAAAAGCTCTTCGGATAGATCTGATAGGCGGTTTTGCCCTGCCACCACTGCCTCTGCATGGGTCGTTCCTTCCTTTCTTTGCGACAACACCGCACAGAAGAGGCGGCAGTTACGCCGTCTTTTCCGTGCGGTAGGGTTCTATGTTTCCGTTTGAATTTACCATTCGGTCAGTACGCCGAAGTGATCGGAAATGACCGGGTAGAATTTTGCGTTGAAGATGACCCGGCTGCTCTTGGGCGCGGGCATTTCCCGGCAGAACACGAAGTCGATGCGCATCGCGTCCACCTTACCCTCACGCCAGCCGTCGATGTTTCCGCCCACGGTGATGCCTTCATCCTTGGTTTCCGCCAGCACATAGGCGTCCTGCCATCCGCTGGCGGTAATCAGGCTGTAGCCCTCGCCGGTCAGATGACCCGGGCTGTTGAAATCGCCCACCAGACAACCGCGTCCCGTGCCCTCGCAGTGAACGTTCAGCTTGTTCCATTGTCCCGCAAAGGGATCCTCTTCATCCTTCCACCAGCCCATGTGGACGCTGCGGAACCAGACGGGACCGTCCGCCAGCTGCACCTGCAGGCCGGGGATCACCCGGCGGCAGTGGCCCGCCGGGGTGGAAACGCACACATTATCCGCCTGAAGGACGGGGAGGCGGCTGAGCACCGCCTCCCCCTCTTCCAGATGACGATAGGCCGGATGGGCAAAGCCCCACGTCCAGAAAAATTCGCGGCCCTTCTGCTTCAATAGCTTTGCCGCCGACAGCGCGTAGTTATCCGTGCGGATCTTCGCTTCGCTGTCGCAGGGCACGTAACCGTCGGCCTTCAGCGCGTCCGGCTCCGCATAGGGGGCTTCGACGGTCTGATTGACCTCCTGCATCACGACCACATCCACATCTTCCCGGATGATCGCGTCCGTCAGATTTTCCAGACAGAAGGTATTGTCCCATTCCAGAAGGCTGTGCGCGTTCAGCGTCAGTACCTTCAGCTTATCCTTTAACGGCGCCACTGGTCAGACCTCCCATAATCTGCTTTTGCATGATAATGTAGAAAATAACGATGGGCAGGCAGGTCAGCATCAGGCATGCAAAGGACAGGTTGTAATCGACGCTGAGCTCGGACTGGAAGTTATTCAAATAGATGGTCAGCGTCCACAGTTTGCTGGAACGGTTCAGGGTGATCAACGGCATCTGGAAGTCGTTCCAGATGGCCAGGCCTTCGCGGATCAGCACAGTGGACAGAATGGGCGTCATCAGCGGCAGGATCACGCGGGTGTAGACCTGGAAGGTGGAAGCGCCGTCGATGTAGGCGGCTTCTTCAATGCTGTCGCTGACGGTGGCCAGATAGCCCACGTACAGGAACATACTTTCGCAGGTAGCGTGAGCAACGTACAGAAGCGTAATGCCCAGCGGGCTCAGCAGGCCCAGCCAGCCCATCAGCTTGACCACGGGCATCATACGCACCTGCCAGGGCAGAAAGATGCCCAGCAGGAAGAAAAAGTACAGGCCCTTGAAAAAGCGGTTCTGCTTCATGCCGCGGGACAGCGCAAAGCCCATCGGCGGCAGGATCAGCATTTCGCCAAGCAGGGAGACCACGGTAATGAGAATGGTGTTGCCGTAGGCATAGTACAGCTTTTCATCCTGCAAAACAGTGGCGTAGTTGCCCAGATACAGCGATTTGGGCAGCGTGAAGAAGCTTACGGCGCTCTCCGCGGGGGTCTTGAACGTTGTGGTGATGGTGATATACATCGGGAACAGGATCAGCAACGCACCCAGCGTCAGGATCAAATAGAGGAAAAACTTGCCTTTTTTGGTCGTGCGCACTTAATCCACCTTCTTCCTGTTGGATGCCTGAATCTGGATCGCGGAGATCAGGGCGATAATCACACCCGTGGCAATGGCCTGAGCAATCGAATAGCTGTAGCGGATGCGCTCGAAGCCGTTGTTATAGATCAAAAGGGCGATGGTCTGGGTCGCGGTGCCCGGGCCGCCGGCAGTCATGGACTTGACGTAGTCGAACACCATCAGGCCCTGTTTGACCAGCAGCACCAGCACCACGCTCAGGGTGGGGATCAGGTAGGCCACGGTGATGTGCTTGAACTGCTGCCAGCCGTTGGCGCCGTCGATAGCGGCCGCCTCATACAGCTCCGTGGGGATGGTCTGCAGACCGGCCAGGAACAGAAGGGTGGGAAGGGCGACGCCCTGCCACAGATGGACGAACAAAACGCCGTAGATCGCGTTCTGCTTGCTTGCCAGAATGTTGGTGGACAGCGCCTCGATGCCCAGCGCCTTGCCGATGGCGGGCAGCACATAGAAGAACACCTGTTTGAACACCAGGCTGACGGTGATCATGCTCAGCACGGCGGGCAGGAAGTACAGCGTGCGGAAGAAGGAGCGGCCCTTGAACTCCTTGTTCAGGAGCAGCGCCAGAACCACGCTGATGACGACGACGCCGACGATCAGCATGATGGTATAGCGGAAGTTGAACAGAAGCGCCTCGCCGAATTTCTTATCGGTGAACAGTTTTGCATAGTTGGCAAAGCCGATGAAGTTATAGCCCTTGCTGATGCCGTTCCAGTCCATGAAGCTGTAATAAATGCCCATCAGGATGGGAAAAATCAAGAAAACGCAGTACGCGATAAAACCCGGCAGGCAGAAAAGGCCATAGGTTGTGATGCGCTCGCGGGTCATGGCGGAATGCGTCTTTTTCTTTGACTTTTGCGCTGACATGCGGTTTCCACCTCACTCTTTCAAGTATGAAAAGGGGACAGGGCTGATGGCCCTTGCGGCGCAGCCCTGCCCCCGAAAAATCGTTTCAGGCTTAGTTGTTGTAATACTCGTCGATCACTTCAGCCGCGCCCTCGTAGAAAGCGTCCACATCCTGGTCGATCTCCAGCTCGGTGGCCACGTTGCCCAGAGCCTTGCGGAATCCGCTGGGCCAGATGGCGTTCTGGCTCAGGCAGATCTTGCCTTCAGCCATCGCTTCGCTGATGACGGACAGTTCGGGAGTGCTCACGGTCACGCCGTTGATGACGCAGGGGCTGCCTTCCTTATCGGCATAGACCTGAGCCACTTCGGGCTGAGCCAGGTACTCGAAGAACTTCAGGCATTCTTCGGGGTGCTTGGTGGAAGAAGAGATGCAGAAGTTGGTGTCGATGGACACGACCACTTTGCTTTCCTCACCGGTGGGGTTGGGCATGGGGATCAGAGCGACCTTGATGTCAGGATCGTAATCCTTCAGGGTGGCCAGAGACCAGCCGCCGTTGATGGTCATCGCGGCCTGGCCGGCGATCAGCTGCTGATAGCTTTCGGTGTACTCGGCGCCCAGAGATTCGGGGGTCATGTAGTTGACGATCTGCAGAGAAGCGTTGGCGTAGTTCTGCAGCAGCTTGGAGTCCTTGGCTTCCAGTTCGCCGGCGGCGATCTGCTTGAACTCGGTGTCGTCTTCGGACATGAAGCTCATCATACGTTCCATGCGCTGATAGACCATGGTCTTGTCAGGCAGAGCGAAGGGGGTGATGCCGGCGGCAGTCAGCTTCTCGCAGACGTCCATCAGTTCGTCCCAAGTGGTGGGCAGAGCCAGGCCCTGTTCTTCGAAGATATCGGTGCGGACATACAGGCCGTAGCAGCTCAGGGAGTAGGGCAGACGCCAGTTCTTGCCGTTGTAGGTGGACATTTCCAGGCTGGAGGGCTCCACGCTGCTCAGGAACTCCTGGCCGGTCAGATCCATAATGATGCCGTCTTCGAACATCAGCTCGAACATGTTGCCGGTGGTGCAGCCGAACATATCGGGCATTTCGTTCAGCTGAGCGCGGCTCTGCAGCACGGTGGCGGTGTCAGGGACCTGCACAAAGTTGACCTTGATGCCGGGGTTGGCGGCGTTAAAGTTGTTGATGACGGTCTCCATCGCGTCGATGGCGTTGGACTCGGTCTTGTGGTAAACGAACTCCAGCTCCACCACGTCTTCGGCGGAAGCGAAGGAGCACAGGGACAACAGCAGCATCGCTGCCAGAACCATGGAAAGAACCTTCTTCATCGAAGGGCACCTCCTGTGTTTTTTGTATGATTTTATTATAATCTGGTAAAAAACATATAGAAATAGCACAAACTCATATTTCTATGCAAAACTTCAGATTGTGAAAATTTGTTTTCCCTGGCGTTTTTTCTCCATGCGTTGACATCCTCCTGAAAAAAATGATAGAATTTCTGAGATTTGGTGAACCTGCCCGGACGGCGCGCCGTCCGGCCGAGCCAACGAGATAATATATTATCAAGGAAGGAAAAGCCATTGCAGCGAATCGTATCCCGTCTGCGAACCACCTCCATCAAGCGAAGGCTGTGGTCGCTGATGCTGCTGCTCTCCCTGATGGTGGCTATGCTGGGAGGGTTTATCGTCTACAGTTCGCTCAATGCGGCTGCCGGGCAGCTGCGCCAGAGCGGCCAGCAGCTCCTGTACTCCGCCGTCACCCAGATGGAGGAGATCGTCAGCGAAGCGGTCAGCCTGACTCAATACCCTGTCATTGCCAGCACCTATAGTTCGACCGAGATCTACAACTATCTGGCCACCAGCCCCAAGGGCATCTATTCGCCGCTGTATACCGCCCTTCAGGAGGAGCTGTTCAGTGAAATGGTGCTCCATTCCCGGTTCGATCTGCTGGGGGTCTCCGACCTGAACGGGCTGATGCTGTACTGCGACACCACCGGCATGGCCTACAAAAGAACCAACTGCAGCTTTATCAGCGAGGTTTTTCAGGATGCGCTGGCAAGAAAGGGCGCGGCCCGAATCTTTACTGCGGAGGAGGCCCGGGGCCTGTTTCCCGGCCTGTCCCTTCCGGAGTCCTCGCTGTACTGCGCCCGGGCCATCATGCAGCTGTACCCGCTTTCCGCCGTGGGCGTGATCTTCTGCCGGGGGCAGCTGACAAACATCACCGAAGTTTTCGATGCCAACCGGCTGTTCGATACCCAGCAGCTTTCCATCCTTTCCGACGAAGGCGCGCTATACTACGGAAGCGACCCGGAGCTTTCCACCGAGGAGTTGTCCTCCCTGCCGGTCAATCAGCTGATCGGCCGCATGGACTGGGCAGACCAAACCGTCTGGCAAATTTTTCGACTGGCCGACGGGTATGTTGCCTGTCTCCGCACCCCCTTTGGCAGTCTGTACCCTCATCTCAAGCTCCAGATGGTGCTGACGATCCTGCTGCCGCTGGTCATCGCCGCGGTGCTGTTCTTTGCGCGGATGGTCACGCTCAGCATCCAGCAGCCCATCGACAAGCTGGCGGAGGTATGCGGCCGCATTTTCTACGAGGACTTTTCCCCGGTAGAGGACGCGGGCGCCTGTGACGAAATGCACCGACTGATCGAAGCCTTCAACGTGATGGCCAATCACATTCAAACCCTGATCGAGGAGGTCTACAAGCGCAACCTGACGCTGGCCCAGACGGAAATGCAGCTGGTGCGCTCCCAGATCAACCCCCATTTCGTGTACAACACGCTGGAAACGATCCGCGCCGAGGCCTACCTCCACGAGCAATACGCCATCGCCGATATGACGACCCTGCTGGGCAAGACCCTGCGTTACGGCATTTCCCGTCAGGGTGACTGCGTCACCGTGGAAACGGAGCTGGCCCATCTGCAGGACTATATCACCCTGCAGCAGATGCGGCTGGGCAAGAAGCTGCACGTCCTCATCAACGTGCCCGAGGAGCTGCACGAGTGCTACATGATCCGTCTGGCCCTGCAGCCGCTGGTGGAGAACGCCATTCACCACGGTCTGCCCGCCGGAGAGGAAACGGGTCTGATCCGCGTGCTGGGCTATCAGGAGGACGGCGATCTGTTCTTCTCCGTCAGCGACAACGGGGACGGCATTGCCCCGGAGGAGCTGGCCCATCTGCAGGATTATATCGCAGGCTCCAACAGCGACTACACGTCCATCGGCCTACGGAACACCCATTGCCGTCTGGAACTCTTTTTTGGAAAACCCTATGGTCTTTCCATACGCTCCGTCCCCGGAAGGGGTACCAGCGTGACCCTGCGCATGCCGCTGATGCATAAACCCTTCGCCTGAGAAAAGGAAGAGAGCACCATGATACCCCTATTGATCGTTGACGACGAATCCATCATCCGGGAAACCATTGCCGCCATGCTGCGGCGCAAATACCCAGACCAGTTCCATATTTTCCTTGCCTCCAACGGCCAGGAGGCCCTTTCCCTCGTAGCTTCCGAAAACGTGGAGCTGGTGCTGGCGGACATCAAAATGCCCGTCATGAATGGGCTGGAGCTGCTGCATCGTCTGCACGAGCAGCAGCTCCAATGCGACGTGATCTTCATCAGCGGCTTCGACGATTATTCCTTTGTCCGGGAAGCCATGAAGTCCGGTGCGGTGGACTACCTGCTCAAGCCCATTGCGGAAAACGAGCTGTACGCTCAGATCGACAGCTTTCTCAAGCGCGCCGCCCTGCGGGTGCCCATTCACACCGCCCGCATCCGGCCGGAGGAAAACGTGTATTTGCAGCAATATGTGCTGGACAAGCTGTTTGACAGCAACGGGATCGTTCCCGACGGCGTGCTGGCGGAGCTGCACCTGACGCCCTCCTCCCCCGCCGCGCTGCTGGCTGCGCCGGTAGTTTCCAGCGAAGCCGACCTGCAATGGTTCCAGCAGGTGCATGAAGCCATTCAGCCGCTTTTGCAGACGGGCTGCGCCCTGTTTCAGGGCCGGAAGCGGCAGATGTGCCTGAGCCTGTGTATCTTTCCCGATCAGTCCCAGTATACTGCCATGGGCGGTCTGCTGCCGGGGAACTCCGCGCAGGTTCTTTCCCCCCTGTTTCTTCTGCCCCACGCGCCGGAGCAGCTTTCTGTATGCCAAACGCTGCTGGAACGCCGCTTCTTCGACCTGCCCGGTGAGGACGGTCCGGAGACCTATCCCTATTCCACGCTGATCTCCGATCTGACGGACGCGATCTGCCGCCTGCAGGTCGAAAGCTACCATCAGACGCTGCTGCTTCTGCTGCGCCGGGCCTGCGCCCAGTATCCCCCGGTGGATTCCCTTCGTCAGCTTCTCTGCGGCATGATCTACGCCACCCTGCAGGGAAACTCTTCCTTCGTGGCGGTGTTCAGCCAGATGGAACTGACGGCGGACGACATCATCTGTGCCATTCAGCAGACCCATTCCGCCGAAGCGCTCTACCGCAGCATGACCCGCATCATCGACCTGCAGATCAGCCGCATTCAGGGACAGATCACCACCAGCGACGAGACCCACGTCAAGCGCGCCTGCGAATACATTCAGACCCATTTTGCCGAGGATTTCACCCTGACCGATCTGGCCGGGTATCTGGAGCTCCATCCCAACTACGTCAGCACCATTTTCCGCAAGGTCTGCGGCACGTCCTTCAGCCGTTACCGCAAGCATCTGCGCATGGAGGAAGCCTGCCGCCCGGGTCTTTAAGGAAGAAATGGGCTGTACCCCCAGCGAATACCGTTCCATGCACGCCTCCGGCGAGGAATCGTGAGACGGACGTTTTCGAAAACACTCCCTATTCACAAACAAGCGTCCCCGAAGCCGCCCGGCTGAGCTTCGGGGACGCGCTGTACTTCAGCCGCCGCTTTCGTCAAAAAACGGGATCAAGCCCTTCTCAATCCCGAAAAGCGCTGGTTCTGCATTTATGATTTTTCAGGCGAACTGACTCCCATCATTCAAAACGTCTCTTTCTGCAAACAATGTTTTCGTGCAATGCAAAGCGGAAAGAGGCGTTTGAACCATGAAAGGACCCAAACGAGCAGGACGAAAAAAACGGCTGACGGGGTGGCTGCTATGCGCCTTTTGGCTGCTGGGCTTTTATTCTCCCCAGGCGGAAGCGCTGCGGCATCTGCCGGAGCGTCTGGTCATCGCTTCCGGGCAGGAAACGGCGGCGGAGCTTCCCTTTCCCCTGCGGCTGACGGCGGACGAGCCGGACGTGCAGGCGCTTTCCGCCACCGGCGACACGCTGGACGGTGGCTCGGAGACCAGGGCCACCGTCAGTTTGCTGGGGCTTCTGCCCCTGCGTCAGGTCACGGTAGAGATTCGGGACGATCTGCGCCTGTACCCGGGCGGGCAGGCCGTGGGCGTGGCCTTGCAGACGGAGGGTGTACTGGTGGTGGGCACCAGCGACCTGACCGGCGCTTTCAGCCCGGCGCGGCTGGCAGGGCTGAAAGCCGGGGACGTGATCACCCAGGTCAACGGCAAGCCCCTGCACAGCATCGAGGAGCTGACGGCGCTGGTCAACGAGGGCGGCAGCCGGGCCATGCCCCTCACCATCCGCCGGGGCAGCGGCGAGCTTCGTCTGACGCTGGAACCCCGGCAGGACGGAGCTACCGGCAGCTACCGCATCGGCGCATGGGTGCGGGATTCTACCGCCGGAGTCGGCACGCTCTCCTTTTACGGACAAGTCGAGGAAAACGGCCCGCTGCGCTACGGCGCGTTGGGGCACGCCATCACCGACGCGGATACCCAGCAGATTTTGACCCTTTCCCGGGGCGAATTGATGGAAGCGGATGTGGTGGACGTGCGCAAGGGGCAGGCCGGCGTTCCGGGCGAATTGAAGGGCAGTTTTCTCCGAGAGCACCGGGTGCTGGGCAATATCCGCCTGAACAATCAGTTCGGCATTTACGGCCGGCTGGACAGTGCGCCCGCCCATCCTCTCTACCCGGATGGGCTCCCCATTGGCCGCAAGGACGCCGTCCACACCGGCCCCGCCTCCATTCTCTGCACGGTGGACGGCGCCTCCATGCAGGAATACGCCATCGAGATCGTCGAAGTGACCCGCCAGTCCTCGCCGCCCAGCGCAGTATGGTGCTGCGGGTCACGAACGAGCGTCTGCTGCAAAAGACCGGCGACATCGTGCAGGGCATGTCCGGCAGTCCCATTCTGCAGGACGGTCGGCTCATAGGGGCTGTGACGCATGTATTCGTCAATGACCCTACCATGGGCTACGGACTTTTTATCGAATGGATGCTGCAGCAGGAGTAAACGAGATCGAATAGCCACGCGAAAACGCCCTTTCTTCAGAGCAAAGCGTTTCCGAAGAAAGGGCGTTTCTTATTCTGCCGTCCGCCCGGACGAAAGCTTTTTCCATTCGCCGGGGGTCATGCCGGTATAGGCCTTGAAGCATTTGATGAAGTGGGAAATGTTGAAATATCCTACCCGGCCCGCAGTTTCCGCAATGGAAAGGCCTTCCTCCCGAAGGAAATCCTGCGCGGCGGACATCCGCAGATGCAGCAGATATTCCTTGAAGGTCATGTCCACCTCCATGCGCAGCAGCCGGGACACCTGCTTGGTGGAAATGCCCAGCGCCTCCGCCGTGGAAGACAGGCTGATGTCCCCGTCCAGACAATGTTCCCGCACATAAGCGGCGGTCTTGCCGCCCTCAGGCTTTTCGGCGGACGAACGCTGCGCCCCCTTGCGGCACAGGGCGCGCACCAGCTGTTCCAACGTTTCCCGCACGCTGTCCGGGTCCTGCCCCGGAGACTTGGGCGGAAGGGTCACGCCTTCCCGGGAGGCCAGCGTCATCATCTGCTGCACCAGACGGTTGAGCATATAAATACGCATCAGATAGGACGGATAGCGGTTTTCCGTCTGGGCGATCATGGTCTCCAGCAGGGCCAGCGCCTGCGACGTACTGCCGCTTTCCGTCAGCGCCGCCATCTGCTCCAGCGCGTCTTCTTCCTCGGCTTCGGCGTTGTCCACCGCCAGCGCCACCGGCGGCGTGTTCAGCGTTTCAATGGCTGCGGAGGCGATCTCGTTCAACTGGCTGCAGGTGCGGCTCCACTGCACCCGCACCGACAAATTCCGGCTTTCCAGACTGTCGGACAAAAGTTCCAGCAGCTCCCGGCACTGTTCTTCCTCCTGAAAGTTCATCAGCACGATATACTCGCGGTTTTCCTGCAATTCCGCCGCGTACAGGGTGCATTCCTCGTCGGAGAAATCCTCAATGCTGCGCACCAGTCCCGTTCGGTCGCCCTCGTCGCCCTGCAGATACAGGAAGCACAGGGCAAAATGGGCGTGACTCATTTCGAAGCCCATTTTCTGGATCAGTTCCTTGACCACCGGGCTGTCGTTGCCGGTGATGAGCATCATCACCAGCTGCTGCTTCAGCCACGATTGCTGCAAGTCCAGCTGTTCCATCTGTTCCTCGATCTGCTTTTGGGAAAAGCTGTTTCGTTTCAGGGAGTTACTCAGCAAGTCTTCCAGCGTCTGCAGTTCGTTGCTGGGCTTCTGGCTGCCGCCGTACTTGGCGTACAGCTTGCGGATAGGCTGATAGCTCCTCCACGCCGCGTACACGGCGATGGCCGTGCCCAGCAGCACCGCCAGCACCACGATCCAGATCATCAACCGTTCGAATGAGCCAAGCCGTTCCAGCCCGGCGATGCTGGGTTCCTCAATCACTACCCGGGCCTTTTCCTTCGTGCCCTGCCCGGAAAGGGTGCGTTCCGCCGTCAGGGTGGACAGCACCGTCTGCCCTTCATATTCCAGCGCAAAGCCGCTGTCAGAGGGCTGGCCGGTCATTTGCCAGATGGTCTGCCGGAGCTGGGCCAGCTTGACCAGAAAAATCAGCGTACAGCGGCCCGTGGGGATCCGTGCCGTGCCGAAATAAAACGGCAGGGCGATCATCAGCGTGTCCGGGCGGGTCTCAGGCACCTGGAACAGCATTTTTCCGGCCTCCGGCAGCGCTTCCGTCATTTGTTCCGCTGACAGGCCTTTCATCACCCGCTGAAAAAAGATACGCTCCGAATAGGTGCTGCGGGTGCCGAACACCTTGCCGTCGTCCTGATACCAGAGGTAATATTCCTCGATCCACGGCGAAAAGCCGGCATACCGGGAGAAAGCGTCCAGCAATTCAAATTCGTTGGTCTTCTGCCGGTTGAGATAAAAGGGCTGAAACGGCAACCGGGTTTTCACGTCCAGCCGGATGTCTTCCATTGTCGAAAGCTGCCGCTCGATATAATCGGCAGTCTGGGCCAGACGGGCCTGATAGACCTCCGTCTCCGCCTGCCGCAGCTGGTCGGAGGCTACCCGCACCAGTGCAAGGCCCATCGCCATACATACGGCCAGCACCACCGAAAGATAGGACAGCACATATCGTTTGAACACCCGGCTGCGGATCGGCATCAGGATTCTCCCTTCCAGTTTCGGCAAATGGGCCGTGAAAAGCAAAGTAAATCAGAAATGGAAAAAAGAAACGTCCCCCAAAACGCCCAAAAGCCTTCAGCCCCAAAAAGGGCTGAAGGTGTCAGGGGCCGTTCCTCCGCCGCTTTCAGATTATCCAAAAGCGGCAGAGTTTGTCAATATTTATTTCTGAGCGGACAGGTAGTTTTCATAAGCGGTGGTGTAGTAGCCCAGCAGTTCCTCCACGCCCATGCCCTTGAGTTCTTCCTGGAACTTGGGGAACTCGTCGGTGCTGCGCGCGCCGGTGATGAACTTCGCCACTTCGGACTCGATGTAGGGATCCAGAATGGTATGCAGCTCGTCGATGGCCAGCGTGGTCTCCTCATCGTAGTACACGATCATGGGGAAGGACTCGGTGCGGTAGGGCTCCACATTGTTGCGGACGTTGAGCAGGTGCGCGCCGGAGCCGAAGTTGGGATCGTAGGCATAGGGCAGGATGTTGTCCTTATTGTAGTAGTAGGAGCGCATTTCGGGACGGTTGGTCACGCCCGCGTCAAAGGCTTCCTTGTTCTGCAGGGGATGAGAACGGTTGCCGAAGCCGTGAGACATGTTGCCAGCGTCTCCTTCCATGAAGGCCTGGCTGTCGGTCTTGTTGCCTTCCGCATCCAGCCACACATAGGCGTTATCCTCGGTGACCATGTAGCCGCCGATCAGGCCCATGGTGTCGGAGCTGTTGGCAGCGGGGCCGCACCACAGGTACATGCCCAGCAGGTCGGTGTAGAACGCGTCCAGATACTTCATGATAGGCACGATCTTGCTTTCTTCCACGTCCGCCTTCAGGGACACGTGACCGTACTTAAACTTGTTCAGCGCGCCCGCCTTGGCAGTGTCGTTCCACTGGCTGGTCAGAGGAGAAGCATCCACCCACTTGGTGAAGTCTTCCTTCTCCGGCAGGGCCAGATACGCCGGACCGGCATAGGTGCCCACGGCGTCCTCCGCCAGCTGGGCGAAAGCCGTGGTCTGGTCGATGGTGAAGAAGTCGCGGGACATCAGACCGTCGGTGTAGTACTGGTTCATCAGCTTCAGAAATTCCACGAAGGTGTCGTCATATGCGGGGATGACGGCCTTGCCTTCCCGCACGGCGGGATAAGCGCCGGTGGAATTGACCATGGTATCCGGCCACAAATAGCCGAAGGCGTTCAGAATGTAGTTGCGGGGATCGCGGTCGCCGGCCTTTTCGCCGTTCTTCGCGCCGGAGCCCAGCGCATAACCGTCGG
>OLWN01000748.1_pt1 | contig 13464 bp, 10 predicted proteins | sample 1644151 | NCBI WGS metagenome assembly OLWN01 (sample SAMEA103958121, study PRJEB25191) | human gut metagenome
ACTGCGAAAACACAGTGCTTGTGGTGAGTCACGACCGTCACTTCCTCGACGCTATTTCCACCCACACTTTGGATATCGACTATCACAAAATCACTCTCTACGCTGGTAACTACAGCTTCTGGTATCAGAGTAGCCAGTTGGCTTTGCGTCAACAGCAGCAACAAAATAAGCGTGCTGAAGAAAAGAAGAAAGAACTTCTTGAATTCATTCGCCGATTCAGCGCCAACGTGGCTAAATCTAAGCAAACTACAAGCCGCAAAAAGATGTTGGAAAAACTCAATATTGAAGAAATCCAACCATCCTCACGCCGCTATCCAGGCATCATCTTCACTCCTGAACGTGAACCAGGCAACAAGATTCTTGAAGTGAACGGACTTACAGCAAGTATCGATGGCGAAATCTTGTTCAAGGACTTGACTTTCAACGTGGAGAAGGGCGACAAGATTGTGTTCTTGAGCCGCGACCCTCGTGCCATGACCGCTTTCTTCGAAATCATCACTGGCAACAGAAAGGCCGACGCTGGTACATTTGAATGGGGACAAACCATCACATATTCATATCTGCCACTTGAAAGCGATAAGTTCTTCGACAACGACTACAACCTCGTTGACTGGCTGGCACAATACAGCGACGACACAAGCGAAATTTACCTCAAAGGCTTCTTGGGCAAGATGCTCTTTGCTGGCGAAGATGTGTTAAAGAAAGCGAAGGTGCTCTCTGGTGGTGAAAAGCGCAGATGTATGATTTCTAAGATGATGATGACCAATGCCAACACCATTATTCTCGACACCCCAACCAACCACCTCGACTTGGAATCAATTCAGGCGTTCAACAACACGCTCCAAGCCTTCAAGGGCATTGTGCTGATGTCGAGCCACGACCACGAATTTATCCAAACCGTTTGCAACCGTGAAATCGAACTCACTCCAAACGGTATCATCGATAAGATGATGGACTACGACGACTACATCACCGACGAAAAAGTATTGGCTCTCCGCGAACAATACTACCAAAAATAATCCCTCACAAGATACACCCAAAACAAAAGGCGGCTGAATCCGAATCAGTCGCCTTTTCTGTTACCTTTTGTGGAGATATAATATCAATCGATTTACTCACACTTGGTTATTCTTTATTAGGAATCAACATTAAAGAATAAAATATTTTTTTAGCAGAGGTGAAATGAAAAGAATTCTAGTGAAATACTTTCAGTTTTCACCTAATCTTCATCAAAGAAGTCTTTATCAATACGTTTAACCTCATATACATATTCAGTTTCTACGCCAACATTATGTTGAATCATCAGGTTGGTCAATTGTTTTCCATCAATCTTGGCAACTTTTTTTGATGATTTATATTCTAAGGCATCCTTGGTAAAACCCGATGTAGTTATAAATACACCTTTGTTTCCTCCTGCTCCATCAAGCGCTCCCACAAAACTTTGGATTGCTGGTCTTCCAACTTTGTTTTCGGAATTTAACCTTTTCGCCTGAAAATGAATTGTTTCTAATCCTAATTTATCCTCACTGATATAGCCGTCAATGCCTCCGTCATTTGTCCGTTGTGTAACAACACCTTTTCCATAACCCATGGCTTCAAGAAGTCTCAAAACCAAATGCTCAAAAAAGGTTGGTGACTGCTCCATAATAGAAGACAACAAATTTTCGGAAAGGGCACTATTCATTGTGTTAAACGCTTCTTCCATTTGTTCTGTAGGGGTCAGAAAAGGCAAGGAAGGTGTTGCTGGTGGGGAATGCCCCATTGTGGAGGTAGAGGCGGAAGTATTGGATAAATCAGCAAACTCTGGATAAGCATTCAAATCGTTCCTTGAAAGTGAAGAATGGTTTTTCAAATAATTCAACCCCCTTTGTGTAATCTTATATGTCCCCCTTTTTGGGATTTCCACAAATAAAGATCTTCTAAAGTACCACACACACCAATTGAGTCTATCATTAAGTTGGGTTTTAGTGCCTCCTTTTGTCATCAAAGCACAATCAGCGTCTGTAAGATGAAAGTGGTCTATCATCTTACTCTTCATTTCTTTAGATGTTATTTCTCCATCTTTCAGCGCATAAAGGAATGGATATAAAAAATCTTCAAAAACAGGGAACATAAAAAACAATACTAATTTATATGTGATATAAAAACAGGCTGTTGATAAACCCCAAGTTAAATAAGGATGTGAATCAACAAAACCTCATGTCCATTTTTCATTTAGCAAAAATAATAAAAAAATATTGAGAATCATAGATGATGAACAAATTTATTGGTGTGAAACAAACATCCAAAAGGGTGCAGATAACGAAAAATTAGTTCAGTGGAACATTCCTATGGATAGATTCTGCATCAAATCTCACAAAACGGTAACACCATAGCGTAGGGACATGCCTTTGGCATGTTTCCAATGCGCTGATAAATTGTTCGAGCGAAACATGCCAAAGTCATGTCCCTACGTTATGATGCGATTTTTATTCGTGCTTTCGTATAAACTGATTTCTGAAGATTGGTTTTTCGCCGAAGGCGAGAGGTTTTTATCCTTTTGGCGCTAACGATAGGTGCAAAGCACTGGCATCGCCAAAAGGCTGTTTTTTATGTTTTTATTTCTGCCCCCCAGTATTTATCCACTGAACCGAAAAATTACCAAATTTCTCATTCAATCACTTAGTCTGTTTACCCAAAACAAAAGGCGGCTGAATCCGAATCAGTCGCCTTTTCTGTTACCTTTTGTGGAGATGGAGGGGATTGAACCCTCGTCCAAACGTGGAACTAATAAGCTTTCTACATGCTTAGTCTTGACTTGGTTTTCGTCGATAGGCAGGATCAAGACCACCAACCTAAAGCTTATTCTCTAAATTTCGCCAAATCCGCGAGACTCGAATCCAGCTATTCCCGAAATTCCTGCACCGCCATATCGATACGCCTCGGAAAAAGGGCAATCGGGCGATGTCTCGTTACTACCTCCTTGAGTAGTAATAAAGCCAACTTACTGTACTTCGGTTAGGCAGCGAGAGCGTAGTTGTTTTCGCCATTTAAATTTGTCAATGACTGAGATTATAGAGCCTTGCCATTATCGCTCTGCATGCTTACTTACCACCTCTACACGCTGTCAAAGCCATGTCATCCCCATGTAGTTTGATAAGTGGTGCAAAATTACACTATAATTCCGAAATAGAAAAATTGAAATGCAGTTTTTTTTGTGGAAAGTTCTACAAAAAGCACTAATTTTGCATTATGAACATTCGAAACCTCATTATATTTTCATCAATAGCACTTGGTCTGTTTAGCAGTTGCGACAGAGAATCCGATATTGGCACCTATAAACTGAAGATTAAATCTGAAATTTCCGACTCCGATAGCGTGAAAGTGCTGGTGTATGATTCCGACTACAATCACCTGCGCACACTGAATGCTGGCAAACTCAAAAACGGAACGCTCACACTTTCTGGAGAAATGCAGCAGCAAACCATCGCCATGCTCGACTATGGCAAGAAGGAACCTATCACTTTCATTCTCGAAAAGTGCGAGACAGAAATCACCATCGGAAAGGACAATGTGATTATCTGGGGTGGCAAAGCCAACCACGAATACCTTTCAAAGTGCAAAAACATTTACACGCTCGACAAGCAGCTCAAGAAAATCGAGAACGACTATCGCAAAGCGTTAGCCGACTCATCGCTCAACCCAGCAAAAGAGAAGAAACTACTACAAATTCACAAAACTCTTTCCGACTCGCTGCAGCATACAATTCTACATTCCATTAACGGCAACGATGAAGTAGGGCAGCTCATCAAAGAGAAATTCTTCAATCGCTTAGACACCACAAGTTTGAAGCAAATCAAGTAACCCAAGCATCAGCATCATATATATATAATAATCAAAGCCACCCTAATGGATGGCTTTAATTTATTGCGAATATATTTTGTTAAATATTATTCAGCTGGAGTTGCTTCAACTTCTGCTTCTGGTTCAGCTTCTGCTACAACTTCGAAAGGAATTACAGCAGACACTTCCTTGTGGAGCTTAACGATAGCTTCATACTTGCCGAGTTCCTTAACTTGGTTCTTCACAACGATAATCTTGCGATCGATGTTGTGACCGAGCTTCTCAAGAGCTTCAGCAATTTGAATGTTGGTGATTGAACCATAGATGGTGCCCTTGTTGCTCACCTTAGCGGTAAGAGTAAGAGCTACATCCTTCAGGCTCTCAGCCACAGCTTCAGCATCAGCTTTGATCTTAGCGAGCTTGTGAGCGCGTTGACGTTGGTTTTCAGCCAACACCTTAAGTGCAGATTCAGAAGCGATAACTGCCTTGCCTTGTGGAATAAGGTAGTTACGACCGTAACCACTCTTTACTTCAACTACATCATCCTTGTATCCAAGGTTGTTGATATCTTCTTTTAAAATAATCTTCATAAAAACTTTCCTCCTTTTTTTAATTATTTCATCAAATCGGTAACGTAAGGAAGCAAAGCCAAGTGACGAGCACGCTTAACGGCTTTAGCAACTCTTCTTTGGAACTTCAGAGAAGTACCGGTGATGCGACGAGGAAGAATCTTACCCTGCTCGTTCAAGAATTTCTTCAAGAATTCAGGATCCTTATAGTCGATGTACTTGATACCGCTACGTTTGAAACGGCAATATTTTTTCTTCTTGGTGTCCACTGAAAGTGGAGTGAGATAACGGATTTCTGATTGTTGTGCCATAGTTTAAAACCTCCTAAAATTAAGCATTGTTTGATTCTTCAGCTGGAGTTTCTTCAGCCTTTACTTCTTTAGCACTCTTCTTCAAGCCACGACGCTTTACAGCATATTCGTGAGCAAACTTGTCGAGGTGGAAAGTGAGGAAGCGGAGTACGCGTTCATCACGACGATAATGTTTGGTGAGAACTGCTTTGAATTTCTCTACCGCTTCCTTCATCTGAGGCTCAGACAAAACGGGAGTTAAAATGAAAACGGTTTCGTAATGATTCATATTACTTTAAATGATTAAAAATTAATAATTTGCCTCTTGTTGTCCAAAAAGCGGTGCAAAGTTAGTAATTTTTTGCCAAACCACAAACAAAAAACACCTGAAAATTCGGAGATTATCTTCAATTTCAGGTGTTTTTTCATGCAATATCAGAATTTCGCTTATTTTCCAAGCAGAATTTCATTGATTTTCTTGGCAATCACTTCCTTGGGGTAGAGCCCGGTTAAAGTTTTGGGCGTTCCTTTTTTAGGGAAAAACACCAAGAATGGCACGCTGCGCACTTGCAGTGCTTGAGCAAGCGGTTTGTTTTTATCCACATCCACGCTGTAAAAGTCCACCTTGCCCTTGAATTGCTTTGCCAATTCGTCAAGAATAGGGGCGAGCTTCCGACATGGGCCGCACCAAGTGGCGTTGAAATCAACCACGGCAGGTCGATTGCCTTTAAAATGAAATGATGTGTCCTGCTCCAAGATGAAGCCAATCTTCTCGGCAAACTGCTCCATGTCTATTTCTTGAACCTTTCCCTTAATCTGGGCACTGGCGCAAAGCATGGCAACGCTTGCAAATAATGTTAAAACGATTCTTTTCATAACCTATAATTGTTATTGTTTATTGATGCTCTGGACGCAAGAGGTCGTTCACCGTCTTTACTGGGTTGAAGGTTTCGATTGGCACTTCCACAAACACGGTAATCCAGTCGCTCATCGAGCCGTTCCACAATCCTGGCAACTCAAGTGCCTTGATGTCAACGCCATTTTTCGACTTCATGCTAATCAAACCAGTGTCAAGGTCAACAAATTCCTTCAAATTGAATTTCTCGCCCTTATAGTCTTTTAAATAGCACACCAAATCCACAGGATTGAAGTGTGTGCCGCTGTTCATTAATGCCACTGCATCGGGATTTGACGAGTCGATTTGTGCCGATTCGAGGATTTGTGGCGAATAAGTACCGTCAGGGTTATAAGCCAAATATGGGCCACCGCCTGGCTCGCCTTCATTTTTCACCACGCCGCACACACGAATTGGGCGGTTGAGTTTCGCCTTGATGTATGCGCATAGTTGCTCTTTATCCATTTCTGCGGTCTTGTCGGAATGAATCGAGAGTTCATTTTCCAAGTATGCGAGCATCGGCTTTAGTTCTTTCTCTGTGCATTCGCCAGCCTCAATCTTTTGGAGCATAGCGGCAACCTTGGCTTGAATTTCCACCAGATAGCCGGCAATCACACGTTTATATTTTGTGGTTGTAGCACGGAACTTCGATGGCACCACATTGTCGATATTCTTGATGAACACAACAGCGGCTTCACGTTCATTCAAGTTCTCAATAAGCGCACCATGGCCAGCAGGGCGGAACAGCAGTTCGCCATTTGGCTCGCGATATGGCGTGTTATCCATATTCACAGCTATAGTGTCGGTCGATGATTTTTGCTCCGACATGGTCACATTATATTTCACGCCCCACACTTGCTCATAAATTGGCAATTTAGCCGTCAACAGTTTTTCAAATTCCGCTTTATGCTCTGGCGAAACAGTGAAGTGCAAATTCACCTTGCGGTTTTTGTCAGCGGCATATTGTGCGCCTTCCTCCAAATGTTCTTCAAGTGGGGTGTGGGCATTGCCACCTGTGGTTTTGTGGAATTTGAGCAAAGCCTTTGGCAAGAAGCCGTAGTTCAAACCTTCAGGTTCAAGCATCGCTTTCACCACGTCCACATACCTTCCTGCCGACATCAGTTCTTGCACATTTGAGCGATAGAGTTTTCTGCAAGCGTTGTTCAAGTCGGCATAGAATGCAAATTTTGTGATGTTTTCAAAATACTCCTTTTCAAAATCAGTGGTAGGCGCATCTTTTCCCGACGAAGCGAAAGCAAACATATTCTTAAACATGCGACTTGCCGCACCAGAGGCTGGCACAAATTTCTCAATAGCCTTGCCTGTCTGTTGGAAATCCGACCATGCTTTCACACAAGCGGCTGTTTCTTCGGGCGAGAATGCCTTAATTCCATTGCCGATGGTAGCAACAGCGTTGATTTTCAAAAATGGGAAACCCACTTCAAAGCGCTTCAGTTGAGCGTCAATCATTTCGGCTGTGATACCTTTCTTCTCAATGAAGGTCAAATCAGAGGTAGATAACATAGCAATAATTCAATAATTTATAAAGTTTTTCGTTTAATTTAATATTCCGTAATGGCAACTTAATTAGTTTGTCATTTGTAAAGTTAAGCATTTTATTTTAATTTTGGGGCGAAATTTAGACAATAATACGTGCAAAATGAACACAGACCTCAAATATTTCAACGAAGAAGAGAAGAAAAACGTCGCAGCCCATGTAGAGGCTTTGCGCTCAATGCTTGGTAGCGAGCTTGCTGAGTCTGATTTTCAGAATGTGTACCGGGTGATTGTCGAGGGCATTGACGCTGGCCACATCAAGCGCGATAAATACGGCATTAATCCTGTGGAGCGCAGCCTATGCACGGCTTGCCTTGTGAACGAACTCATCGCTCCCGACCGCAACATCACCATCGCCACGTTGCTCTACAATCTCTCTCGGGAGGGCTTCGTGACGGAAGAACAGATCAAAGATATGTTCGGCTCGGATGTGTCAAAGCTCGTTCATGGATTGATTAATGTGTCATCACTATATAAAAAACAGGCTGCTGTGGAGAACGACAATTTCCACAAGTTGCTCATGACTTTTGCCGAAGATATTCGTGTGATTATCATCATGATTGTCGATCGCTTGGGGTTGATGCGCAGAATCAATCACCACCCCGACGAGAAGTTTGTACGCGACATATCTTCCGAGGCACGTTACTTGTATGCACCACTGGCTCACCGCTTGGGTCTTTACACCATCAAGTCGGAGCTGGAAGACCTTTCATTGAAATATCTCAACAGAAAGATATACACCCAAATCGCTCAAAAGTTGAACGAGACGAAGCGTCAGCGCGATGCCTACGTCACCAACTTTATCGAGCCTATCCGCCAAGGACTCGAAAAATCGGGGTTGAAATACGAAATCAAGGGCCGTACCAAGTCAATCAACAGCATTTGGAACAAGATGCGCAAGAAGGACGTGGACCTAAAGGACATGTACGACCTGTTTGCCATTCGCATCATTCTCGACTCGCCAAAGGAGCAGGAGAAGCGTGATTGCTGGACGGCGTATTCTATCGTCACCGACATCTACACCGCCAATGTATCGCGCCTGAAGGACTGGATTTCGATGCCTAAGTCTAACGGCTACGAGTCGCTCCACATCACCGTGCGAGGACAGGAAGATAAGTGGGTGGAGGTGCAGGTGCGCACGAAGCGAATGGACGAGATTGCCGAGCGTGGACTTGCCGCACACTGGAAGTACAAGGGCATCAAGAGTGAGGGCGATGTGGACATGTGGATGAACAATGTGCGCGAGGTGCTTGAGGCTGGCAGCGATGGTCAAATGGGGCTGATTCGTGAAATGAACATGAACCTTTATGATAAAGAGGTGTTTGTGTTCACTCCGAAAGGCGACCTCTTTAAGTTGCCACTGGGCTCTACCGTGCTCGACTTCGCTTTCCACATTCACTCGAAAGTGGGTTGCACTTGCATCGGCGCAAAGGTCGATGGCAAAAACCAGAAGTTCAACTACAAGCTGAAGAGTGGCGACACCATCGAGATTCTCACTTCCACCAACCAATCGCCACGACAAGACTGGCTCAACTTCGTGGTTACCTCTAAGGCACGCAACAAAATCAAACAAGCCGTCAACGAGGAAAAAATGAAGAAAGCGGATATGGTGCGCGAAATGCTCGAACGCCGTTTCAAAAACCGTAAAATCGATGTTGACGAAGCTTCGTTCTCAAAATATGTGAAAAAGAGGGGCTACAAGTCAATAATCGACTTTTATGTAGAAATTGAGTTGGGCAATATCGATGCCAACGAGGTGATAGATGGTTACGCAGAGTTCATCAAGCCTGTTGAGCAAGTGCTCACCCACGAGACTGCTGATAAGTTTGTGCTCCAAAGCAAGGTGCAAGACACCGACGACACCGACTCAGAGATCCTGATTATCGGCAACGATGTGAAAGGCATCAACTACAAGTTCTCGAAGTGCTGCAATCCAATCTATGGCGACAAGATTATGGGTTTCATATCCAGTTCCGGAGCCATTAAAATCCACCGCATGGACTGTGGCAACGTGAAGAACTTGATGGAGAAATATCCTTACCGCGTCATTAAGTCGCAATGGTCTGGCAAACTTGGCAACCAATTCGCCGCCACGCTGAAAGTCGTAGGGCAGGACGACATTGGTATCGTTACCAACATCACTTCGCTCATCAACAAGGAGGGCGACACCGTGCTGCGCAACATTTCCATCAACTCTAACGACGGGCTTTTTGAAGGGCACCTCGTGATCGGCATCAATAGCCTCGATCACCTCTCCACCTTAATCCAAAAAATCCAAAATCTCCGAGGCGTAAAAGAGGTCACCCGCCTCTCCCATTAAAGCACCGACACAAAATGCACCATCTTGGTTAATAACCATTTACAGCGGACGCAAGATTATTGCGTCCGCTTCCTTTTTAACACAAAACCTAAACCTAATTTAACCACACAAGCCACAGAATTTTTAACCCAAATCAAGTTCACCAATTAATAATAGAAGATAAGTATTTGCGCAATTTCAAATACCAATTTTTAGGTATTGCCAAAACACATAAACCCTCGTAATTTTGCAACCGAAAACAATGATAATCACAAGATTGAAACTTCAATTGAAATATAATAACAAAAAAAAGAATAACATGAAGAAAATTTTTACTCTTGCTTTAGCCACTCTGATGGCAGGTAATATGATGGCACAAATGCATGGCGTGTTAAACTTCGCAGGCGCATCTACCGCCAATGTTCTGAACCAGAATGTAGAAAACCCAAGCGACACCGTGAAGTTTGAAATGGTGAACGCCGCTTCTGGTAATATCACTCTTCCAAATATCACCAATGACAATTTCGTGATTTCCTCATTCACTATCGCAAATGTTGCATTCACGATGGGTGCCAACCATGTGGTAACTATGCCCGACCAGACATTCGCAACCAAAGTTACTGTTGGCGGCGAAGAAAAGAATATTACAGGTTCTTCGCTCAAAGGTACTTACGACATGGCAGACAACTCCTTGACACTGAATCTCACATTCAAATATGGAGCAATGCCATTCGACATGACCTACAGCATCAAGGCATACTATATTAAGCCAGTGGCAAGTGCCATCACCGTCAATGTTGGCGGTGCATTCAATTATGCCAATGAAAACGTTAGCTACAGCGTGCGCAAGTATATCGACAACAACGTGCAAAAAGTGGATGTGGAAATTCCCACCTACACTCTCGACAACACCGTGATGGGCAACCTCACACTCGGAACCTATACAGTGAAAGGTTTGACCTACGACGAGGAGAAGGGTGGATTCTACCGAGACTACAAGAATGACGGACTTAAATTCCACTTCACAGCCGAAACAGGCGGAAAAAAGACTATGGACGGCGACTATTCGTTCAACCCAGAGAAGAACAATAATATTCTTGTGAAATACAACGGCAACAAGGTGGAAGACATCGTCAACACTTTCCAAATGGGAGCCATGCCATTTGCTATAGTCACCAAATTCGACACAAATTCCTCTGGTATCACATCTGTCACAAACGATGAGAAAAGCAACAAGATAAACGACGGCAAAATCTACAACATCTATGGACAGGTAGTAGGTGAGGACTATAAGGGAATTGTAATTATTAACGGAAAGAAGTATTTTAAGAGATAAGGTATTATTGATGAAAAATATTTTTAAACTATTCGTTGCTGCGGTGAGTGTTTCGGCACTCACCGCTTGCAACAATCTTTTTGACGATATTTACGACAAGCCTCAAGAAATTGTTCCAGCAAAAGGACAGGTCATAATCGACGCAACAAGTTGGACAGATTGGTATTATGTGGACCTCAATCGCTTACATCAACTCACCCTTGAAGGCAACGAGGAAGCACTAATTAAAGCACAAACAGAGTTTGAAGCCTATCCTATTCCGATGGAGGCAACAGGCGATAGGGTTGACACACCGACTCCTGGAGAAGAAAACTCCACCATAACACAAGGCAAAAAACCAGGGCAATACATGTATTGGTTCGATGTGTTTGGCGCGGGTATAAAGAATAACACATTTTCCCACTTCACACCCACAGCCGAACAGGCAGCACCTGATGATTGGACCTTTGCTGTACATCGCAACAACGTTAGGACCAACGGTGGTGCTGTATTTGAAACCACATACACCTCAATGGCACAATTGCCAGAGAGTAGCAATGCGTTCAAAAACATGAAGTTCGTCGAGGACGAATGGACTGAGAACGAAGTGTGGGACAGCCAAGAGCAGATGCTCCTTGGTTATGTTCCCTCGCAAGGCATCGCCATAAACCGTGTGCTTTCATCGTGGTTAAGCATGGAAATTCCGCCTATGCCTCCGGCCTTCAGCTTGAACAACCATGTGTTTATATTGCGACTAAAGGACGGCACATATGCAGCTTTGCAACTTGAAAATTATCTCGCACCTAACGGTACAAAATGTTATCTTACAATCAATTATAAGTACCCCTATTAAGTTGGGTGACGCTTCAGAAAAGAATTATGCAGAAACAAATATTTTTCTCAACACTGATGGCAGTAGTCGCATGCCTATCGTCATCAGCACAGGATGCATACACTGACACAATCTACCGAAAGTTCGACCTCGACGAGGTGGTGGTGACTGGCACACGCACTCCTAAGTTTTTAAAAGACACCCCCATACAGACTCGTGTAATCAACGCAAAAGAGATTGCCCGACTCGATGCAACGAATGTGCAGGATCTCCTGCAGCAAGAACTGCCTGGGGTGGAATTCACTTATGCTATGAACCAACAGACTCATCTTAATTTCTCTGGTTTTGGCGGACAAGGAGTGCTCTTTCTCGTCGATGGCGAACGACTTGCTGGTGAGACTATGGACGATGTGGATTTCACCCGATTGAGCATGGACAACGTGGAACGAATTGAAATAGTGAAGGGCGCGGCATCGGCTCTCTATGGAAGCAATGCCACAGGTGGCGTGATAAATATCATCACGAAGAAAAGCCAAAAACCTGTAACACTCAACGTGAACGCACGATATGCCAAGCACAATGAGCAGCGCTACGGTGGAACCTTCGGGCTGAATGGTAAGCACTGGAACAATATGTTCACAGTGAATTTCAACCGAATGGACAACTACGATGTGCACAGTGCGTCCAACCCGGTTACGCGCATTATCTCAACTGTGTATGGTGATAAGACCATCAATTTCAAGGATCAACTGGTGTGGAGCCCCAACAAGAACTTTCAACTTTCGGGACGCGCAGGATATTTCTTTCGCGAAACTGTGAGGTCAGCCGACCAGCCTGAGCGATACCGTGACTTCTCTGGCGGTCTTGGTATGCAATGGAACATTTCCGAACACGACGATTTTCAGGCGAGCTATGCGTTTGACCAATACGATAAATCGGACTATCAACGCATCACCAAGCTCGACATTCGCGACTACAGCAATGTGCAAAACTCTCTACGACTGCTCTACAACCACAGGTTCGATAGGGGAGATGTGCTCACCATCGGTTCCGACTTTATGCACGACTATCTCTACAACACTAACTTGGAGAACGAAACGCGTAACCAAAACTCTTGGGACTTGTTTGGACAATACGACTGGCGTATTTCCGACCAATGGGAGGCTGTGGGTGCCGTGCGTTATGACTATTTCTCAGATGGTAAGGAGTCGCACGTTACGCCAAAACTCAATGTCTGCTACAAACCTATCTACAATCTCTCAATTCGTGCTGGATATGGTATGGGATTCAGAGCACCAACTCTGAAGGAGAAGTACTACAACTTTGATATGGCGGGCATCTGGATTGTTGAGGGCAATGCTAATCTAAAATCGGAAGTGAGTCACAATTTTAATCTCTCTGCTGAATACACCAAAGGGCACTACAACCTCACAGGTTCAGTATATTATAATAAGGTTAAGAACAAACTCGCAACTTCGGCTCCATACTTCAAGACGCCCAACGACAAACTGCCATATTTGCCCTACGCTAACCTTGACGATTATAGCGTTTGTGGTGGTGAAATTGGAGCGCAGGCAAAGTGGAACAATGGTTTAGGAGCGCGACTGACTTATGCCTACACTAAGGAACAGCTTGCAAAGGATAAGGATGGGCACACCATCAACAACCAGTATATACCAGCACGTGAACATGCACTTAACGCTCGCGTAGATTTCGACAAGCAGTTCAGTAAAAAATATGGGTTGAACATTGCGCTTCAAGGTCGTGTACTTTCTGGAGTGGAAAATGTGGAATACAAGGACTACTACGACGTGAGCAAGGGAACTATCACTGTGGAATATCCTGCCTACACTATTTGGAAACTCTCGGTCGTGCAGCGTGTGGG
>OLWN01000773.1_pt1 | contig 13076 bp, 16 predicted proteins | sample 1644151 | NCBI WGS metagenome assembly OLWN01 (sample SAMEA103958121, study PRJEB25191) | human gut metagenome
CTTCCCTCGATTCAGAAGCAGGAGGAACGGCATGAACAGACTGACACCTGAGCATTTGAAAGCCCTCCGGGAACAGTACCCCGCAGGTTGCAGAGTACGGCTTACCCGCATGAACGATCCGTACCGCCCCGATTTGAAAGCGGGCGCGCTGGGAACGGTTCTGCATGTGGATGACATCGGAACGATTCATGTTTCGTGGGACTGCGGCTCCTCGCTGGGTGTGGTACTCGGCGAGGATTCCTGTACCCGGATCGATGAGGAGGATGCACATGACTGAGAAGATGAACACCCGCCTTGGCGATTTGAAAGCCAGACAGCTGAAGGGTGAACACATGAAATGCCCTCGCTGCGGTGCTGACACCATGAAAGAACCTGTACACACCAATGCCCTCAGCAGAGTTGCAGACATCTACATCTGCGATGCATGCGGATCGGCTGAAGCAATGCTGGCATTCATGAATCAGGAATACCCGATCACCAGCTGGTCCGCCTTCCAGCCGGACAGATCCGAATCCGATTTCAGAGATCTTCCAGCGGGTGATGTGCTGATGAAGGTAGCCCTTCACCAGATCGATACCCTCACGGAGATTTGCAAGCGGTGCACAGAAGACCCGGCACATGCTGCGGAGTACAGGCTTGAAGCATTTGAAAGCTGTCCGGGACTGACCGAACTCTGGCCGCAGCCTTTCCAGGCAAAATACGATGCGGCAGACGGCGCAGTGCTCGTCCGATTCAAAACCGACAAGAACGGTGCCCTCCAGATGACGATTGATACAGTAGCGAAATAACCCCTTGCTGATTTGCAAGCGTCAGGCAGAAATGTCCGGCGCTTTTTCTTTGCCCACACGCGCCCACGGTTGCCCCACGTTCGGGCAAGTAAGCGCGGCTTGGGAAAACCCTCGACCTTGATTCCAAAGCCCGACACGCGCCCACGTACGCGGCAACAAAAAAAGCCCGCCTCCCGCAAAGGGAAGCAGGCTGGATTCCGCCGATTCATCAGCGGAGTCGGAAACGGTCGCGCTTGATGCTTCGGTTCAAAGCCGGTTCAAGCACCCGCTTGATTTCAGAACCGATGCCCAGCTTGACGTATGCGTCGCGGATGCCGTTGTAGTAGCTGGCATGTGGGATCAGCGGTCGGATCATGTTCATGATGTAGACCATGCCCTCGATTTGAGAGCCGTCATCCATCACTACCTTCCTCTTGTGCTTCGTGTAGTACTTCGGGAAAGAATAATCTCACAAAACAACAATATAGAGACTAATCGTTTAATTCGATTTGCTGAATCTGAATTTGAGAGCTATGATGCAAATGTGCAAAACGTTAAAAGAGACCATTTTGATTATCTGATTTACGTCCTTCTGTTTGAGGACTGCGTGAAAATATTTCAGATAAAAAAAGAACTTATTGCTACCATTCCAGGCTGGAGCGATAAGCATGGTCGTTACGATCAGCTTGGAAAATCGGGCCAATTTGCCATAACGCGAAATACAATTCGCTACCATATACTAAACCACCTTAAAGACACGGCTTCTTATGATGAGTTGAAAAACATATATCTAAGCCTATCGGGGGTTAGATGGTCATAAGAAATACAACTTCACAAAACCGATCGAAGCGCGAAAGGCTTAACGCCTCTCATTTCATCCCCAAGCAAAACATTAAAACCGCAAGGGTTTGGAGACTCTGGCTTTGTCTCCAGCCTCTCGCGTTGAGAATTCGTCGCGTCTCGGTATAAGTACGGCTTTGATAGTCAGGACTGGAATCTCTGATTCGCCCGGCATTTCAATTTCCAGCTCATCTGTATAAAGAATGGTAGAATTGTCTTCTGTCAGGCAGAATGGGTCCCAGGGTTCGACTTTATGTCCATTCAGACGAATGGAGACATTTGGTGCCCGGTTGTCCGATTCGTCCAGGAAGCGCTGATACACCATGGAAATATGGAACAGCAGAGACTGCTCTACTTTTTTCAGTGCGTTTTTGGCCGAAGTCTTGCTTTTGGAATCATTCAGAAGACGGTCAATCTTTTCCCATACGACCAATGTCCCGGTTCCATCGCCAGAAGTCTCCTCCAGATACTCCAGTTCGTCTGGCGTGATTTCCGGCTGACGCAGATTCCAGGCGCCAGTAGTAGCTATGTAATCCAGATCCCACTGAACTTTGCGTGGCACAAGATCGGCTCCTTTGGAAATCACTGACAGCGACCGGCAGAAAGCAGTAGAAGCTGTCTTCAGGCCAAGACCGAATTTACCGAGACTGGCCTTATCCGTCCGCTCGGCGGATGAATTTGGAGTAAAGCTCACTTTTAAAGCTCCTTACGATCAAATCCTTGATCCGATTAAAGAAGATCTCTCGCAAATCAACACCGCACTAAAACGCAAGCCGGAAGCCGTAGACGGACTCGCCGACAAAGCAAAGGGCCACATCCATGATTTCTTTGAATGTGGCCCTAATTTAGGGCAAAATAAAAATCCTTACTCGAACGAATCAGATTTTTTTAATCCGAATAGTTCGAGTAAGGACCTTATGGTGGAGGCGAGGGGAATCGAACCCCTGTCCGAAGACCGAATTACAGGATTTTCTCCGAGCGCAGGACGCATTTTGGATTTCCCTTGCCCCAGCGCCTGCGAACGGGCTATGGGGCTTGGTAGCTTCATTTTACCGGCCTCGCCGCAAAGCTTAGGCGGGCCTGTTCCTCACATCAATGACGCTGCTTGCCAAAGCCGTGAGCGCTTTGGGGCAACGCGCAGCCATTAGGCCGCGAAAGCGTAACTGTTATTGTCAGTTAATTTTAATTTCCCCGTTTTTACGAGGCCAGGGTCCTCGGCTCGCTTATCCTGTCCTTCGCCATCCCCGTCGAAACCAGAACGCCCCCGCGTTACTCCGCGTGCTGATTGCGCACGGCGCGCGCGGCCTCCATCTTGGCTGCCTGATCCGCCGCGGCTGCTCGCTTATCGTGCAGCTGCTTGCCCATGCACACGCCCAGCTCCAGCTTGACGCGGCCGTCCTTCAGGTACAGCTGCAGCGGGATGAGCGTGTAGCCCTTGCGCTGCACCAGCTGCTGCAGCTTGCGGATTTCGGCCTTGTGCAGCAGCAGCTTTTTGGGCCGCATGGGATCGGTATTGAAGATGTTGCCCTGCTCATAGGGGCTGATGTGCATGCTCTCCACCAGCACTTCGCCGTCCTTGACGTGGGCGAAGCTCTCCTTCAGGTTCACATGCCCCTGGCGGATGGATTTTACCTCCGTGCCGTGCAGGGCGAGGCCGCATTCATAGGTTTCCTCTATGAAATAGTCGTGCCGCGCGCGGCGGTTGCTTGCTACGGGATGTACGCCCTTTTGCCGGGCCATGCGCGTCACTCCTTTCCATAGCGGTATAATATTATAGCATATCGCGCGGTAATCCGCAATATGCAATGCATCCATACGCCGCCTATCATCTTTTAGCCTGTGCATCAACTGCGGTTCCTTGCACTTGCCTACCTTATTTAAGCAGCTCGCGCACCTGCTCGCTCAGCTCACGCAGGCGGGTGACGGCCTCCAGCGCGTCGGACAGGAAGGGGAACACATCCCGCCGGGGGCGTGCCGCGCCGTTGGGGTGCTCGGCCAGGATATCGGCATAGCGCTTTTCAGCCCGGCGCACCGCATCCTCCCAGGAGATATAGATGCGCTCCTGCGCGGTCTGGCCGATGCGGTGGATTTCATCCGGATGCGCGCACGCCCACAGCGCCTGCGCGCACAGGCTCTGCGCGTTTTCATCCATCAGCAGGCCGGTCTGGCCGTCGTCAATGCCCTCGGCCGCGCAGCTGCCGCGCACCAGCAGGGCGGGCAGGGCGCAGGCGGCCGCCTCGCGCACCACAATGCCGTTGGTGTCAAAGGTGGAGGGGAACAGGAACAGATCGCCCCGGCTGTAATAGGCGCGCAGCAGCTCGCGGTCGCGCACCGCGCCGGCGAAAACGCAGTCCTCCCACAGGCCGTTTTCGCGGGCAAGCGCCTGGATATCCGCCATGTCCGTGCCATCGCCCACAAACAGCATGGTAAAGCGCGCGCCCTGCGCCCTGGCCTGCGCCAGGCCGTCCAGGATCAGGCGGATGCCCTTATACCAGCGCATGCGGCCGATAAAGAGGAAAACGGGGCGATCCTGTTGCAGGTGATGGCGCTGGGTAATGGCGGCGATTTCCGCCTCCGTCGCGCGGCCGCGGGGGAAATCCACACCGTTTTCCATCACGCGGTATTCGCCCCGGAAGCCCAGCGAGCGCAGGTTTTCGCCCGCGCCGTGGCTGACCGTCCACACCTCGTCGCAGGCTTCGATGTTGCGTACCATGGCCGTAATCAGCTGATTCTGCAATAGTTCGCCCTTCAGCGCCGTGCGGATGTCGATATCAAACTTGGTATGATAGGTAAACACCACCGGCGCGCCCGTACCCTCGCGCGCCGTGCGCGCCAGCAGGGTGGAGGCCACCGGGCAGTGCGTGTGCAGGATATCGGGGTGAAAATCATCAATGGCCGATACCGCCCGCGCGCTGAAGGGATAGCCCGCGCGGTAGCCCACCAGCCTGGTGGTGTTCACGCTGGCATAGCGCAGCACGGGGTAGGGATAATCATCGGTTACGCCGGGATATTCGGGGGTGGCGACCATGACGGGATAGCCATCGTCATGCAAAATACGGGCATAGTTTGTTACCACATTGGCCACGCCGTCAATCGTCGGCGGGAAGGAATCGTTCAAAAGCGCAATGCGGGGCTGATCCGCCATGGGGTCTCCCTCCTTTATACGTTGTCGGGCAGGGCGGTTTTCAAATCGTCCAGAAAGGCGTTTTCGCCAATCAGGGTCAGGCGGTACGCGCCGTTTTCCACCTGCGCGGCGGTGACGGAGGCGTTGGGCACAAAGGGCACGCCGCGCATATCCAGCACCGTGCCGCCCTGCCAGCGGCATTGCAGCGCGCGCACGGGCGTGGCGTGGGTGAACAGCGCGACGGTCTGGCCGGGATGCGCGGCCACGGCGCGCGATACCGCCGCCTGCACGCGATCAAACAGGTGCGCCACGCTTTCGCCCTGCGGGCAGACGCAGCGGCCGATATCGTGCCGCCAGCAATCGTATAGCTGGGCGTAATCCTGCTCAATCTGCGCAAAGGGCATACGCTCCCACCGCCCGGCGCAGATTTCGCGCAGATCGGGCTCGGGGCGGATGGGCAGGCCGAAGGCCGCCGCCGTCGGCTGGGCGGTCTGCATGGCGCGCATCAGGTCGCTGGCGTAAATCGCATCGATCCTGAAATTCTTTTGCAGATAGGCTGCTGTGCAGCGCGCCTGCTCCTGCCCCAAGGGGGACAGGGGCACATCGTAATGCCCGGTAAACACCTGCGTAACGTTGGTAACGCTTTGCCCGTGGCGGATTAAAAGCACCGTGGTCATCGTGCCGGCTCCTGTTGTGTGATGACAATATTTTAATGGGCTGGAAAAGTTTTGTCAATGCAACTTTCGGGCGGATATCGGGCGCGCGGCGCAATTGTAAAACCCGCGCGGATGCCTTGAAATTGGCGCAGCGGGGGCGTATACTGTCAGAGCAGCCAGAAAAGGAGGCTTTTATGAAGATGAAAAAGCTGATTTGCTTTATTCTTTGCCTGTCGATTTGCCTTGCCGCCTGCCTGTCCGCCTGCGCGGAGCAGGCCGATGAGCGTGAACTGCGCCTGGCGGCCTATCGCGAGGCGCTTGAAACGCTGTATCAGCAGCACCGCTATCCCGATGGCGAGGAGGCCGATTTCAGCACGGAGGAGGGCGCGGAGACGGAAAACAGCTTTGCCCTGTGCGATGTGGATGGCGATGGCCAGGAGGAGCTGATCCTGCATATGATGGCGACCATTGTGGCCTGGCAGACCGAGGCGGTATACCGCTATGATGCTGAAACCGGCGCGCTGGAGGAGGAACTGATCGAATATCCAGCTGTCACCTACTATGCCAACGGCTATGCCGTGGCGCAGTGGTCGCACAATCAGGGGCTGAGCGACGATGACTTCTGGCCTTACAATCTGTATGCCTATAGCGCGGATACGCAAACCTACGAGCTGATTGCCAGCGTGGACGCCTGGGCCAAGGCGCGCTCCCTGCAGCATTGGGAGTTTGATTTTCCCTATCCCGATCAGATTGACGCGGAGGGCGCGGGCAGCGTATATCTGGTTACGCCCAGGGGTGGCGGCACGGACGTGCTGAGTCAAACGGACTACCATGCCTGGCTGGCCGCCTTCGACCTGACCGAGCCCATCGCGGTGGCGTATCTGCCCCTGACGGCGGAAAACATCGCGGCTGTGGGAAACTGAACAAAGAAGAAAAAGCCGCTCCTGATTCGGCTGGATGGAGCGGCTTTCGTTATGCGTTTTTTACGGGGCGGGCGTCAGCCGCACAGCCAGCAGGGGCTGGGCGAAGGTCAGCGTGAACACGGCGGAATCGCCATCGACCGTGCAATCAACCGCCGTTTCCGTGCCGTCCGCATTGAGCAGGGACAGGGTATAGCCAGCCAGCAGCTCGGCGGGCAGGGCGACCTTCACCTGGCAGGAAGCCTTGGAAAGCTGGCCGCCGTAGACGTAGCCCACGGTCAGCAGCTTTTCGCCATTGGCCAGCGTCCCTACGCGCAGGAGGGCTTCGCCATGCGGGATTCTGCCGCTGACGATCTTGACGGAAGCATTGGTCAGCGCCAGCCTGGAGCCGTCGCTCGCCGTGCCGCACACGGGGCAGAGGGAGATATTCAGCGCAGGCAGCTCGATGATCTCACAATCGACCGTCTTTTCATGGTGGCAGCCGCCGCGCAGGCACTCCGCGCGCTGCGTGCCGTCGCCGTTGGCCGTCCACTCGCCATACCAGTGGCCGCAGTGCGGCACGATGGTATCGGCGTAGCGATCCGCGCAGCGGGTGCAGGTGTGCAGGGTGTAGCCGTCGTCCTCGCAGGTGCGCGGGATGATCTTGGCCTGATAGTCGTGCCCCAGCGCGGGCAACTCCACATAGGTGGTGTAGTCGCAGCGGGAGCAGGTTTCGTAGGCGTCCCAGCCCATCCCACCGCAGGTGGAAGCCTGCGCGGCGTGCTGAACGAGGTCGTGAGCATCCGGGTCGGGGTCGCCGTAGTAGTTCTTGCAATCAGCGCAGTAGGCCGCAGTGGTGCAGGTCGCGGCGGTGGTTTCGGTGTGGGCTTCGTAGTCCATAGAAATGCGTTCACCGCAATATGAACAATCTATACGCAGCACATGCTGAGACTCGGAGTAATAATAAGCGGTCTTGCGCTCGCCCTCGTGGTTCGTCTTGTCCTTGTATTGCACATTGCAGATCGCGCACGTCTGCGCCGTTTTGCAGGTCGCCTTCGGCTCGGAGGTGTGGCTGCCCGTGTCCACCGCGCCGCAGCCCGGCGACTGGCATGTGCGCGTGTGGGTCGTCCCGTCCGCGGTCCAGTCGCCCTAGGTGTGGGCCTCCGACGTACTGCTGACGGTCTGATTGCAGTCCTCGCAGACCACCGTCACCCAATGCTGTTCGCCGGTGGCGTTGGCATAGCTCGTCCGGGTGTGCTCGTGGTTGTCCACGTCCCAATTGCCGTAGGCTTCATGGCAGACCTCGCAATTCGCCTGCGTATTGCAGGTGGCCTTGCCGCCGGAGTGGGATTTAAATCCCTTTCTACCACAGCCCCGGGTGCATTCGCGATAGTGGTGGACATCATTATAGTAAGTCCATGCGCCCCAGGTGTGGCTGCCCTCATCCACCGCGCCGCAGTCCGGCGTCTGGCAGGTGCGCTTGTGGGTCTTCTCGTCCGTAGTCCAATCGCCCCAGTTGTGCTCCGCCTTGGAGCCGTAGTAGCTCTTGCAATCCCCGCAGTAGGCCGCAGACTGGCAGGTGGCAGCTTTGGTTTCGGTGTGGGCTGAACTGACGATCATTCCTTTATAGTTGCATACTTTACATGTTATGCGTTGTCTGTGAGTATTCTGGTCAAAGTATTCATATGTATCGGATTTGATGCCGGTACGCTGCTCACAGCAGCTGGGGCAATAAAAACTAACCTCAGTCTCCGCCATCACCACGCTGGGGATCATCACCAGCGCCATCGCCATCATCAGCAGACCAACAAACCATTTCTTCATGTTCATGTCCTCCTTCATTAGGGTCGTTTATAGTTCAAAGTGCATCGACAGGGATTCAAACAGTGCGTTCATCACACGCCGGGCCAGCAGATACATGTCCAGCGTCGCCACATGGGTGATGATCCGCGCCCGCTCGTCCTCCGGCACGCGGAACACGCTCAGGCTCATCTCCAGAAAGCGGCTGATCTTCCGCTCCAGCGGGAAATCCGGGCCGCAGCGACAGGCCATGTAGGCGCGCATCATGCCTGCCGTGCCCACCTCCATCTCCAGAAAATCCGCCGGGGTTGCCTCCGGCAGATAAGCGCCAAAGGCCGCCTGCAGCTCCGCGGCGGTGCGCCGGTGGATGAGCGATAGGGTCTCGGGGCAGGTGTACGCCTCCAGATAAATGTCGCGCAGGTTTTCGTTCAGCTCCGTCAGCGTCAGCTGCAGCGCCGTCTCCACCGCGTACACGTGCGCTGGCGTGGGCGCATCCGCCGCCAGCTGCCGGGCCGCGTCGAACTGCCCGCTGAACATGATCTCCACGAACGCCGTCAGCACTCCGTCCTTCGCTCCGAATATATTCTGGAACGATGACGAGGACACGTCCGCCTCCCGCAGGATGTCAACCATGCGGGTCTTCGTGTAGCCCTTTTCCAGAAACAGCCGCGCGCAGGCCGCCAGCACCCGCCGCCGGGCGTCCTGACTGTCATAGCGTCGCAAGCGGACGCGCCTCCCTCTATTCCAAATTGGCTTGCAGCTCAATTATACCATATTCGCCGGAGGATTGCAAGTGAGAAAGATACAAAATGAACGCGATGAAGGGGGTATTTGATACGATCCCCGGTACCGTATAAGCCCGGGAGCAGCAGATGATACCATTTGACAAAATGACTCAGGCAGGGTGGAATTTTGAGGTTGCGACCCCACGCTGCCTGAGTCGTTTACTTCCCCATCATGAGTGGAAAAAGCATTCTATGCAATACATTCACCAGAGCTTCCTCGATAAATAATTTCTCCCTTAATCAAGGACTGGAATGCGTTATTTTGAAAGGCCATCAAAAGATTGAAAACAAAATTCCCGGGGGCATTAGTCGTTTTGCATTAGGATTCTGCAAGAACAAAAAGAAACGGGCTGAAACCTTGTATCAAAGTTTCAGCCCGTTTATGGCGGAGAAGGAGAGATTCGAACTCTCGAGACGCTTTTGACGCCTACGCGATTTCCAGTCGCGCGCCCTCGACCAAACTAGGCGACTTCTCCATTTTCAATTGGCGGATTGCTCCGCTGCCTATCAATGCAGGGCGGTCGAGCCTTACATCGCATCAGCGGAGATTACTATATCACAAAACCGGCTGCGCGTCAATCACTTTTTTCCAATTTCGCTGTATTTTTTGCAGCGGCCGGGCGGAGCTTAGCGCTCCACCCGGTAGATGCCGCATTTCAAATATTGCGTTTCAGGCAAGGCAGGCAGGATGGGATGGTCGCGGCCCTGGGTGCGGAACTCCACCTGCTGCAAATGTGTGTGCGTATCGGCCGCGGCGGACTGCACGATGCCCTGGAACATCTGCGGCAGAATATGCTGCGAACAGGAGCAGGTGATCAGGTATCCCCCATCGCGCAGCAGCTTCATAGCACGCAGGTTGATTTCCTTATAGCCGCGCACCGCCGCATCCACCGCCGAACGCGTTTTTGTAAAGGCGGGCGGATCCAGGATAATCACATCATAGCAGTCGCCCTCCGCCGTCTTTTCCTTGAGCAGATCAAACACGTTGGCCGCGACAAACTGCACGTTATTTAGGCCATTGAGCGCGGCGTTTTCGCGTGCGCACTCGCAGGCGTAATCCGAAATATCCACGCCCGTCACCTCGATCGCGCCATAGTGGCCAGCATGCAGGGCAAAGCTGCCCGTATGCGTAAAGCAATCCAGTACGCGCTGCCCGCGCACAAAGGGCGCAATGGCCGCGCGGTTCTCCTTTTGATCCAGGAAAAAGCCCGTTTTCTGGCCGTTCTTCACATCCACCAGAAAGCGCACGCCGTTTTCCTGCATTTCCACCTTATCGGGCACATCGCCGTAGAGCAGACCCGTCTGCTGGGGCAATCCCTCCAGCTCGCGCACCGGCACGTCGTCGCGCTCATAAATGCCGTCCGGATGCAGCTCATCCACCAGCGCGTCGATGATGGTCTGCTTGTATTTTTCCATGCCCAGGCACAGGCACTGCACGCTCAGCACGCCGCCAAAGCTATCCACTATCAGCGCGGGCAGACCATCCGATTCGGCGTATACCAGCCGGCAGGAGCGCATATCGGCAAACAGCCGCCTGTATTCCACAGCGCGATGAATGCGCGCTCGGATGAAATCAGCGTTGACGCGCTCATCCCGGAAGGTCACAAAGCGCAGCGAAATCTGCGACTGCGGATTATAGAAGGCGCAGCCCAGCATGCGGCCGCGCGCACTTTTGACCGATACCACATCGCCCGGCTCCCATGCGCCCGACACCCGGTCGATATCGCTGCGGAACACCCAGGGATTGCCCTGCAGCACGCGGGCTTCCTTTCCCGATTTCAAATACGCAATGGCCATTTGCGCGCCTCCTTTGCATTCATACGTGCCATTATACCACGGCGCGGGACGGATGGCAATAACAGGATCCACAGCATAAAACATAAACCGTCCGGGCATCCTGCGCCTGTGGAGGCGAGGCGGATGCAGTATCGAACCGATTTGGCCATGGAGCGCGCGGCGGATCATCCCGACGTTCCCGGCGTGCAGGTGATCAATACCCAAGCGGGCGACTGCGCGCGCTGCGAAGTTCGCATCGAAAGCGAAGAGGCCGCACGGCAGCTGCAAAAGCCCTGTGGGCGCTACATCACCTTTGAAATTCCGCCGCTGCATCAGATGGCGCAGCCCGCGCGCGCGGAGCTGGCGCAGACCATTGCGGATACGCTGCAAAGCCTGCTGGCGATGTGCTGATCGTAGGCCTGGGCAACCGGCGCATTACCTCCGATAAATTAGGCAGCCAGGTGGTAGAAACGCTGCTGGTTACGCGGCACCTGCGCGGGCATCTTTCGCAGCCGCTGCTGGACCGCCTGCGCGGCGTATGCGCGCTGGCCCCCGGCGTGCTGGGCGTAACAGGCATGGAAACGGCCGACCTTGTTCAGGGCGCTGCTGAGCATGCCAAGCCCTGCGCAATCATCGCCATCGATGCGCTTTCCGCCCGAGAATGCCGCCGCATCGGCGCGGTCATTCAGGTGACGGATACCGGCATCCAGCCGGGCAGCGGAGTGGGCAACCACCGCGCAGGCATCACACGAGAGACCATGGGCGTGCCCGTAATCGCCGTGGGCGTACCGACGGTGGTGTACGGCAGCGTGATTATCCGCGACGCGCTGCGGCAGCTTCTGGACGATTATCCCGACGCTTCCGAGCGCGAGGCCGCCGCGGACGCGCTGGCGCAGCGGATTCTCAGCCAGCCGCTGGGCGAAATGGTGGTTACGCCGCGCGAAATCGATCAGCTGGTAGCCGAGCTTTCGCAGGTGATCGGCATGAGCCTGAATCTGGCCCTGCAGCCGCAGCTGAGCCGGGAGGAAATCCTGATGCTGACGAATGAAGCCCTGTGACGGCGCATACATATAAGCTGTGCATGCCGTCCGCATGGGAAAGGAAGTCTGCATTGTGAAAAAAGCGTTTCTGCGCGCTGCCGTGCTGGCGGCGGCGCTGATCCTGACGCTTTCCATCTCGCCCTCCGCGCGAGGGGAAAGCGCCGTTTTTTCTATCTTTTCAGAGGTAACGATCTCCCCCTCTCCCGCGCCTACGGCGACCCCAACCCTTGCGGCTCCGCCCGTGATATCGCCCGCGCCCTCCGCCTCGCAGCCATCGCTTGCGCCTTCCCCTACGGCTGAGCCGCAATCTGGCTTTCGTCTGGAGGTTATCAGCGCGCAAAGTACGCCGCAGCCCGGCGCGTTTCGGGTGCTGATCTATCATACCCACACCTACGAGGCCTATACGGCCACCGAAGCTTATCCCTATACCTCCAAGGAGAAATGGCGCACCAGCAGCCCCGACCGCAACGTAGTGGCCGTGGGCAGCTACCTGACCAAGCTGCTTACCGATGCGGGCGTAAGCGTCACCCATGATACCACGCCCTATGAGCCGCCCAAGCTGTCCACCGCCTATCAGCGCTCGCTGGAAATGCTGCAAAAACGCCAGCAGAATGGCGAAAGCTATGATCTGTATATCGATCTGCACCGCGACGCTTACTCCAAGGGCAACGGCCCCAACACCGTCGATACGCCCAGCGGCGCGTCGGCGCGGCTGCTGATGCTTATCGGCAAGGGCACCGGGCAGACTGGCGCGGGCTATGATATCAAGCCCGACTGGGAAAGCAACCGTACCATTGCTCAAACGCTGACCAACCGCCTGAACCTGCAATGCGAGGGCATCTGCCGCCCTGTCAGCCTGAAAAGCGGGCGGTATAATCAGCATGTCGCGCCCTGCTGCGTGCTGATCGAGGTAGGCAACAACCAGAACACATTGGAAGAAGCCCTGGCCGCCATGCCCTACCTGGCAAACGCCATCTGCGCGCTGGCGGATGGGCAGATCGAATAAAAGGGTTCCTCACGCCGCCTGTTGGGCGGCTTTTTGTTTTTCTTGCATACGTGCGCGCTTGGCATTATAATTGAAACGGAAAGGAGCGTTTATTTGCATGGATACCGAACGGAAAAATCTACCCATCGGCATATTTGACAGCGGCGTGGGCGGATTAAGCGTATTGCGCACAGCGCTGCGCCTGCTTCCTGGCGAGCGCTTCATATATTATGGCGATATCGCCAATGCCCCCTACGGCACCAAAAGCGAGGAGGAGGTGCGCGCCTGCGCGGATCGCGTCGCCAAGCAATTGCTCGATCAAGGTGTAAAGGCGCTGGTCATCGCCTGCAACACCGCCACCAGCGTGGCAGCCGCCACCCTGCGCGCGGAACTGAGCCTGCCGA
>OLWN01000777.1_pt1 | contig 13052 bp, 1 predicted proteins | sample 1644151 | NCBI WGS metagenome assembly OLWN01 (sample SAMEA103958121, study PRJEB25191) | human gut metagenome
ATAAAAATGTAATATATATTTTGTAATTGTCAAAACAAAATTTTATATTGGTGTAATTAATGAATTATTTGAAAGTATTAGCAATACTTAGTTTATTGTTTATATTTTGTGGTTCAGTTTATGGTGCAGGTGAAGCTGATTCTCCAGATATTAACGGAGTTAATGCAGTTATTGACGATACAATTACTGTTGAAAATGCTAGCTTAACCTATGATAAACTTATCACAAGCAATAACTGTGAGGAAGTTGTTATTGGAGATAATTCTATTTGGGATGTTCCGATTAGGGAAGGTCCTATTGTAGAAAATGATAACACGTCTATTCCGGATATTACTTTAAAAGGCGAAAATGGCAATAATATGTCTTTTAATGATCCTGCAGATGTTTTTATCAATGAATCATTCAACTTCCAAATGGTATTTAAGAATTTGGGGGACGCTACTGGATTCCAACCTTATATTCAGTTAATAGCTCCTGATGAATTAACACATTTTACTGTTTCATATTCTAATAGGAAGATAGTCCCGATAAAAGTTGGAATATTTAATGAAAGTACTTATGACAATACAACGGGTTTATACACATTAAGGGATCCATTTACTAAAAAAGAAGTGCACGGTCCGGCAAACAGTACTTTTTATATTCTTCAGTATCCTTTAGGTAGTTTTACTGTTGATGCTCCTGATGCGGTTTTAAATATTACTTCAGGTATCGGAGTATTGGAAATAGGAAAATTACTTAATTTTACTGTTACTCCTGTTTTTAGATATGGGAACAGTCCTATTGATGATCCGGTGAATTATCCTCCAATTTATGGAGAAACTGTCACAGGATGGGTAAATCCTGTTGTTGTTAAAATAGATAAAAGTTCAAGTCTTAATGAACATGAAACTGCTACAGGTTCAAATTTTCCATTTAGCTATTCTGTAAATATTAACATAGCTAATGGTGCAAAAATTGAAAATATTACTATTACAGATGTAATTCCGTCTGATGTAATGTATTTGGGAAGTCCGGTTTTATATGATTCTAAAGGAAGAGTTATAGACTCTGGTTTATATACTATTGAAGAACCTGCTGGTAATAAAACAGGCGGAAAACTAATTTTAAAATTAAAGGAAGCTGTTGGAGATTTAAGCACCACAAGTATCACTTTAAGGTATAAGGCTTATGCTCCGGAATTTGATAACAGTACAGGTGACAACATAACCATTATCAATTCTGAAACTGGTGGAGGTGTTGCTGCTGCAAGTACTGTGGATATGAATTATACTTATGTTAATGATACTTACAATGCTTCAAATAGTTATAGCATATATTTAAAATCATTAGCTACTCAAAAATATTCAGAAATTTTAACAGGATCAGGTCAGTTACATTCTGTTGTTCCTCATAATTTAATTGTGTATAAAATTGATTTTGAAATTTCTGATTACTTTGCTTTTGATGATTTGGTAGTTTATGATAAATTTGACACCCATAAAGTAGGTTCAGCTCAAAAATTCTTAAGCGAATATGAACCTGTCCTATCAATTTATGGAAAAACATATGAATTAAATGAAAGTTATTACAGTGTTGTTTCTTTAGGAGATATTGATGAATCAGTTACATTTTATATTTCAAAATTCTTAAAGGATAACAATATAAGTACAAGCTTAAAAGGAGGATATTATACAAATAGAAGCGTTAATCAGGGTGCAATGGTAGGGTCTTTAAATTTTGTTGCAAAAGTTATTATTCATTATTCAAACGGATCTTCTGTTGTATCAAATGATTTGGTTATTAATCATGTTAAAACATCAGCTACTGTTTTAAATACATTTAATACGGTTTCTGATAACAGTTACACACAATTAAGAGTTCCAAGTGTTACACTTAAGAAAGATATTATTGCAGTTGATGGTGAAATCATAAATGATACTGACTTTTATAAAGTTTATCCTGGTCAGAATATAACTTTTGTATTGGATATTCATTTTCCTACAGGTTCTGTAAACGATTTTATTGTTACTGACTTTTTACCAATTCCGTTATTTAATTTAAAAGGATTTAATCTGGTTAATTCCACTACTGGAGTAATTCCTAAAGGCGGATATTGGGCTTATGCAAATGACAGCGGATTTTTACATGATGAAAATACAGGTAAGGTTATTGTTCCTAAAATTGGTATAGATACTTTTAATAATGCAATTTCATTTAATTTTGGAAATACATTAGATAATATGGCTCATCCTGTTGATGTTAGGTTGTGGTTTACATTTCAGGTATCTTCAGAACCTATGGCAGACCAGCTTAATTTGGCTAATCTTGCTGAAATGAAGTTTAAGGATTCCATTGATGTTGTATATGCAAGCTCAAATATTGTACTGATGCTTACTAATGAACCTGAATTGGAAATTACAAAGTATGTAAATGACACAAAAATTTTAGAAAATATTGAAAATGCAACTGAAGTTGAATATAATATAACTATAACTAACACAGGTCATTCTGCTGCTTATGATATAATTGTAGCTGATGATTTTGTTAACAGAACAACTTTAAATGGAATCACAAAAGCTGATGTTAAATCTGTTAGTTTGGTTTACTCAAACGGAACTGTTGTTGATATTACTGCATTTAAAGATGACTTATTTACAAAAGGATATATGATAGCTCAGTTAGCTCAAAATACTTCATGCAGTATTGTATATACTGTCAGGTTTAGTGAATATTTAATCCCAAAGGAAAGTATTGTTAACAATGTATGGATTACAAACTTTGCAGCATATCCTAATAGTACAAACTTTGCAACCAACAAAGATAAGTATAGGGATAATGCAACTATTATAGCTAAAGGGTTAAACATTACAAAAGAGTTCATTGGATCTAATGTTACTGACAATACTGAAATACTGTTTGTTGGTGAAGTGGGTATTTATAAAATAACTGTAAACTTCCCAGACTTAAGAGTTCCAAACTTAGTTATTAAAGATGAGTCATATGGAATTAAGTATACTAACTTTACAATAACTACCAGTGATGGTGTTACTGTTCCTGAATATGCATATACAGTAACTTATACTTCAAGTGCTACTCATCCTGAAAAAAGTTATTTGACGATTGACTTTAATGGTGACCTTGTACCTGCTTATGCTAAGAATAACCAATTAATTGTTAATGCATATTATACTGTTGTTAATAATGAAAATATTATTCCAACTGGTGCAGACAGTGTAACAACCAGTAATCATGCAAGTATTAGTTGGACTAATAATACCTTAAATTCTGATACTGTTTATGTTGATATATATCAGCCTAAAATAGACATAAATAAGGTATTTGGACCGAATATAGTTCAGGGTAATGATGAGGCTAGTTTCACAATTACTGTAACTAACAGCGGTAAAGGTACTGCTTATAATACTACTATTACAGATGATTTAACAGAATTTATCAAAACCTTTGTAAATAGTAGGAGTGATATAGGTGTAACTATACTAAAAGGTAATGAAACAGGTAAAGTTATTTTTAATTGGAATAATGATGTAGCTACTTTGAATGTTGGTGAACTTTTAGCCGGTCAAAGTGTCAGTGCTAAATTTACATTCAATGTAAAAAATGATGTTGTTATTGGAAAAGAATTTAAGAATATAGCTAAAGTAGATTATTATTCTATTTTTAATGAAACAAAATTCGATGAAAAAAGAAATTACTCTAACCAGGCAAGCAGTACCCTACACACTTACGATGCTAAAGTAAATAAAACTGTATTTAACACAACTATTGTAAATGGTAAGGATAAGGTAACTGTTGGTGAAAATGTAACATACAATATAACTGTAATATTGCCTGTTGGAAAATACAATATTTTAAAAGTTACAGACACTCTTCCGGAAGGTTTAAAATACATTGGCGGTTCAATTGTAGTTTACAAAGGAAATACTCAAAATAAAGCTGTTGAAGGTAAGGATTATACTGTAACTGTAAATGGCAATATTGTAGAATTAACATTTGCTTCTGAATTTGCAGATGAAATTATTAAGGAATATGGCGGTAAATTCCAGGCATTTTTAAATGCCACGGTATTAAATGTTAACAATAACAAAGCAGGAGCTGTTAAAACTAATAAAGCAGTACTTGCCTGGAATACTCATGAATCCACATCTGATGCAGCTGTCGGCATTGTTGAACCGGCCATAGATATTACTAAAAACTTCAATGTAGACAATGTTATCGGTGGGGATGTAATATACTTTGATATTACTGTAACTAACAGAGGTCAGTCTCCATTATTTAATGTAACACTTAGTGACGATTTAAGTGATTTAATTAGTAAATTTGTCAGTGGAGGCATTAATATTACATCTGGTGGTGCTGTTGTAACTCCGACATGGGATAACAATATTGTAAGCATAAATATTGCTGAACTTGGCATAGGCAAATCATTAACTTACAGATTTACCTTTAAAATAAGGGAGGATGTAGTTATAAGTAGCACTTATATTAACACAGCTAATGCAATAGGTTACTCTGCACTGTCTAACGGTAGAAATTACACTGATGCTGCAAAAGACAGTTTTACCACCAAACTTCCGGTAATTACTAAGTGGGTTGTTGATTCATCTATTGATAATGGTAGGGATAAGGTAACTATTGGTGAAAAGGTAATTTATGGTGTTAATGTAACTTTGCCTGTTGGTAATTATACTAAATTGGTGATTAAGGATACTTTGCCTCAGGGATTTGAGTATATTGGTGCAGGTGCATTTTATGCAAATGGTACAAAATTAGTAAATGGCAAAGATTGGACTGTAAATGTAAATAATTATGATATAACTATTACAGTCAATAATGTTCATTCTAGTAACTTTGCAAATGGTATTTTATCTATTAATTTGACTGCCAGACCTACAATATTTGATCCGTCCAATAAGGAAGGTGCGGTTAAAGTTAATAATGTGGAATTGTTCTTAAATGATAAGACTATGGGCAGGTCTAGTGCAAAGGTTACAATTGTAGAACCTACAGCAGATATTACTAAAAAATTCAATGTAACTGAAGTTGAAGGCTTAGATCATGTTTCATTTGATGTAATTGTTAAAAACAACGGTAAAACTCCATTATTTGAAGTGACTATTATTGATGATTTGGAAGACCTTGCTTCATTTATTGGTCAGACACCTGGTGAAGATAATGTGGTTGTCAAAGTAATTGGTGCTGATGGAAATCCAATTGATGCTAAAATCAGATGGATTGGTTCTCATGTTGAAATTGATGTGGCTCAGTTAAATCCTGGAGATATAATTCATGCAAAATATTCATTTGTTATAAGGTCAGATATTCAAATTGGAAGTCAGTATGTAAATATGGCTTATGTTGTCGGATATTCCGCACCTTATCATGGTAGAATTTACTATAATGAAAGTAAGGATACTTTAAAAACTAAAATGCCAAGTATTACTAAATTAGTAATTGGAACTACACTTGGCAATAAAGAAGGCAACATTTTTACACCAAATATTGGTGAAAATGTAACTTATCAAATTATGGTAAAGTTACCTAAAGGTAATTACACTAATTTGCAGGTTAAAGATATCCTTCCACAGGGATTTGAATATCTTGAAAATTCAGTTATTTTATCAAATGGTACTTTAATCAGTGATGTCAGTGTAAATGGAAACCTTGTAACTATAAACTTTGGAAATACTACATCTTACAAATATTCTGACAACATTATATTTAATTTATCTGCTGTTGTCTTAAATGATCAATCTAACAAAGCACAATCTATTAAATCTAATAATGTTGAATTATATTTAAATGATGATAAAATAGATAATTCTAATGCACAAGTTAAAATAGCTGAACCTAATATAAGTGTTGTTAAAACATCAGATAAACAAAAATATGAATATTATGAAAATGCAACTTATTCAATTGTAATTACAAATAATGGAAACGGAATAGCATATAATATCACAATTAAAGATGTGCTGCCATTAGGTTTAAAATACACTGGTATTAATTCAACTTCCAAGTCAAATGGATGGGTTGTTGAATTTGATGAAAATACACGAACATTTACAGTTAATGGTCTTAATTTAACTGTTGGTGATAAATTCACATTCACATATAAAGTTTCATTTGATGAATGGGAAATAGATGGTGTAAAATACTCACCAATTGGCCAAAACTTTATAAACTCAGTTAATGTAGCTTATGTTTCAATTAATGGAACAAATCCAAATAATAGGACATACACTACTCAAACAACCAAAGAAGTTCATGTTACTGAAGCTGATCTTAGTGTAGTTAAAAACTGTAATAATAAAGTAGTTATAGCTGGTGAAGATATTTACTACACAATTATAATTACAAATAACGGACTAGATACTGCTCAAAATGTTAAATTAAATGAATATTATCATTCAGAATATTTAACTAATTTAGAATACTCTTTAGATGGTAAAACTTGGAATGTTTACAATAAGCCTATTGATTTAGGAAATATCAATTCTAAAGCTTCTAAAACTGTCTATATCAGAGGACATTTGGATGCAGGTATTGTTGATGATACAATATTAAACAATACTGTCAGAGTCAACACCACTACAGGAGAATTAAAACTTGAGGATAATGAAGCTACAAACATTAAAAATGTTACTACATTAGCTGAATTGCATGTTACTAAAGTTAATATTACTGAAGCAATTGCAGGTAAAATTATTAAATACGAAATAGTAATTACCAATAATGGACCTTCATATGCACGTGATATTATTTTAAAAGATATTTATAATGATTCTGAATTAACAAATATGTTGTATTCTTTAGATGGTCAATCATGGACTCGTTATGATGCTTCTATTAATATTGGAACATTAGCTAATGGTCAAAATAAAACAATATTATTTGAAGGATTCATTAAAACAACTGTTCGTGGAAATGTAATAAATAAAGCGGTTATTGGCTCTTCAACAAAATTAAGAGATAATAGTACCTTAGAAGATGATGTTGCTGTAAATGTTAAAGGAGATACTACATTGGACATTACAAAAGTAGCTAATACCACTCTTGTAAATCCTGGAGATGTAATTAAGTATACTGTTCAAATAACTGCAGGAGGATTGTCAGATTCTTTAGATGTTATTTTAACTGATAATTTAAGTGAAATGTTCTTTGATGTTAGTAAGGCAACTTATTCTGTAAACGGAATAGACAAAGGTGTTTGGATAGGAAATGCAAACCTTGGAACCATTTCTTCAGGAATGACTGTTAATGTAGTAATTACAGTTCCAGTTAAAGCATATGTTGATGTTGGAAAATTAAACAGCATTACAAACTTTGCATCTGTAATTAATTCAGATAAAAAAGCAGCTAATGATACAAACATTGTTCCAATTAATGTAATTGATTTGGCAGTTAACAAAACAGCTAATCATCAAAATAAAACATATAATTATGGAGATAATGTTGAGTATGTTATTGAAATTGTTAACAATGGTCCTGGAATAGCTACTGATATTATAGCTACTGACAACTTACCAGAAGGATTGAAATTTATTAATGCTAATGTTCCGGGTGGTTGGACTCTTAGTATATCCAATAATAAAATCACAATAAATGGTGAAAAATTAGCTAATGGTGAAAAAGTTTTAATTACTATTATAGCAAAAGCTGCAAAATCAAATACAACCCTTATAAATAATATTAAAGTTAATGGTACTGGATTTGATTCAAACATCTCAAATAATAATGATTCTGAAACAATTAAAATAACTCCTTTAGTTGATTTGGCTATTACAAAAGTAGTTGATAATGCAAATCCATTATTTGACTCAATAATAACTTACACAATCACTGTTGTTAATAATGGTCCTGATGCATCTACAGATGTTGTTGTTAAAGATATTTGGCCGGCAAACGGTTTAAAATTCATAACATCAACAGGTACATACAATCCAGCTACTGGAATTTGGAATGTTGGTGAATTAGGTTCTAATGAAATAGCTACCCTTACAATTACAGCTAAAACAACAGCTGTTGGCAAATTTGAAAATAAAGTATCTGTTAATGGTACTGGTTATGACAGTAACCTTTCAAATAACAATGCAAGTGTTAATATAACTGTTCCGGATTGTGTAATCTTAAATATTACTAAAGTAGCTACTGGTGGAATAGTATCTGAAGAACCAAATAAAGAAGTTATTGCTGGTGAAAAAATAACTTATACTGTAATTGTATCCAATTATGGTCCTTCTGTAGCAACCAATGTTTATTTAACTGATTTATTCAATGCTGATGAATTGCTTAACATGGAATATAATTCAAACGGCAACTGGGTAAAATATAATAATGGAATTGCACTAGGGGACATTGATGTAAATGAAGCAGTAATGATTCTGTTTAGAGCAACTGTAAATCATTCTACAAGAGGTTTAATTAACAACACTGTTAAAATCACAACTGACATAAAAGATGCAAGAGGTAATTTTGAAGCTAATGAAACAGTCAAAGCTATTGATAACTCAACTTTAGTTATTAATAAAACTTCAAATGTTGATGCTATTAATCCTGGAGATTTATTCAATTATACAATTGTAATTACTGCTGAAGGTTCATCTGATTCATTGGGAGTTATTTTAACTGATAAATTAGATCAAAGCTTATTGGATGCTCAAAATGCTGTTTTCTATGTAAATGGAAATTATGTAGGAAAATGGAATGGTTCATATAATATTGGAACTCTAAAAACAGGAAATTCAGTAACTGTAACTATTGAAGTTAAAGCATTAAACAGTGCAAATAAAGATATATTCAACAAAGCTATTGTTGAAAATGAAGAAGGATTTATTAATGAATCTAATAAAACAGTTCATGTAAATACTGTTGATTTAGCTATTAACAAAACATCAGATAAAGTGACTTACAAATATTTGGACAATGTAATTTATACAATTGTTGTAACAAATCATGGTTCAGATGATTCATTTAATGTTACTGTTCGTGATATGTTGCCAAATACTTTAAGATTTATTAGTGCAAGTGGAAATTATGATCCTGTAACTGGAATTTGGTTTATTGGTCGTTTAGCTAAAGGTCAAAGTGCAACTTTAACTATAACAGCACAAGCAATCTTTCCGGGAATTATTACAAATAATGCAAATGTAACTGGCAGCGGTTATGATGTAAATTTAACTAATAACCACGATAATATTACAATAACAGTTCCGGATTGTGTAATATTAAATGTAAACAAAGTAGCTATTGGCGGTGTTATTAACATTACTGGCGGTATTAAAAATGTAGTTGCTGGAGAAGAAGTTATTTATCAGGTACTTGTATCAAACCATGGTCCTTCAACTGCAGTTAATGTGGTTTTAACTGATAATTATCAAACTAAAGATTTAACTGTTGTAGCATACTCTTTAGATAATATTACATGGATTCCATATACTAAAGGAGCTAATATTAACTTAGGTGACATGACTTCAGGAAGCAGCATACTTGTTTACTTTAAAGCAATGGTAAATGCTTCTACAAGAGGAATTGTGCACAATGTAGTAAATATTACAACAGACACAGATGATGCAAGAGGAATATTCAGTGCTGAAGAACATGTAAATGTAATGGCTAACAGTACTTTAAAAGTTGATAAAACAGCTGAAATTAAGGAGTTAAACCCTGGAGACACTATACATTATATAATAACTGTAACTGCTGGTGGATCTTCAGATTCATTGAACATTGTTTTAAAAGATATATTGGATTCAACTTTATTGGATGTAAATAGTGCCACATATGCTGTTGATGGTGTAAACAAAGGAGTATGGACTGGAAGTCTAAGTTTAGGTAAAATAGCTACTGGAAATAGTGTAACTGTTGATATTTGGGCTAAAGTTTTAAGTTCTGCGGATAGGGATGTTTTCAATTTGGTTAATGTTACTAGTGATGAGCATCCTGAGGGTAATACTTCTAATGTCAGTGTTCATGTGAGGATTGTTGATTTGGCTGTTGATAAGCTGGTAAATGATTCTGTTCCTAAGTATTTGGATATGATTGAGTATACTATTGTTGTTGTTAATAATGGTCCTGATAAGTCATTTAATGTTACTGTTGGTGATTTGTTGCCTGATGGTGTTAAATTCATTAGTTCTAATGGTCAGTACAATCCAGATACTGGTGTTTGGTTTGTTGGTGATTTAGATGCTAATGAAAGTGTAACTTTAAAGATTGTTGTTCAGGTTATTAAGGTTGGAAACATTATTAATAATGTTAATGTTACTGGTACTGGTCATGATAGTAATTTAACTAATAATAATGCTTCTGTTAGTGTTAATGTTCCTGATTGTGTTATTTTGGATATTTCTAAAGTAGCTAATTCTACTGTTATTGTAGCTGGTGAAAATGTGGGATACACTGTTACTGTTACTAATAATGGTCCTTCTGTTGCTAGTGATGTTGTTCTAAAAGACATATTCAGCAGTAATGAATTGCTTAACTTACAATATTCATTAAATGGTGTAGATTGGTTAGATTACAATGGATCTGTCAGTTTAGGTGATATTAATGTAGGTGCTGATGTAACTGTGTATTTCAGAGCTAAGGTTAATGGTTCTGTTCGTGGTGATGTTTTAAACATTGTTAATATTACTACTGGTGTTGATGATGCTAGAGGTAACTTTACAGATAATGAAACAATCAATGTAATAGCTGATACTACTTTGGTTGTAGTTAAGGATGCTGAAATTAAGGAGTTAAATCCTGGTGATACAGTTCATTTCATTGTTACTGTTATTGTTGGCGGATCTTCAGATTCATTGAATGTAAACTTAAGAGATATTTTGGATAATAAGTTGTTAGATATTAATTCAGCTAAATACTCTATTAACGGTGGTATTTTAAATGACTTTAATGGAAATATTTATTTAGGTAATATGCTTACTGGTACTGCTGTTACTGTTGATATTTGGGCTAAAGTATTGAGTTCTGATGATAGGGATGTTTTCAATTTGGTTAATGTTACTAGTGATGAGCATCCTGAAGGAAACACTTCCAATACTACTGTTCATGTGAGGATTGTTGATTTGGCTGTTGATAAGCTGGTAAATGATTCTGTTCCTAAGTATTTGGATATGATTGAGTATACTATTGTTGTTGTTAATAATGGTCCTGATAAGTCATTTAATGTTACTGTTGGTGATTTGTTGCCTGATAGTGTTAAATTCATTAGTTCTACTGGTCAGTACAATCCAGTTACTGGTGTTTGGTTTGTTGGTGATTTAGATGCTAATGAAAGTGCAACTTTGAAAATTGTTGTTCAGGTTATTAAGATTGGGGACATTACTAATGAGGTTAATGTTACTGGTACTGGTCATGATACTAACTTAACCAACAATAACGCTTCTGTTAGTGTTAATGTTCCTGAATCAGTATTGTTAAACATTACAAAAGTTGCAAATTCAACAATAATTGTTGCTGGTGAAAATGTTGGATATACTGTTACTGTTACTAATCATGGTCCTTCTGTAGCTACTGATGTTGTTCTAAAAGATATATTCAACAGTAATGAATTGCTTAACTTACAATATTCATTAAATGGTAAAGATTGGTTCAATTACAATGAATCTGTCAGTTTAGGTGATATTAATGCAGGTGCTGATGTAACTGTGTATTTCAGAGCTAAGGTTAACGGTTCTGTTCGTGGTGATGTTTTAAACACTGTTAATATTACTACCAGTGTTGATGATGCTAGAGGTAACTTTACAGACAATGAAACAGTTAAAGTAATAGCCAACACTACTTTGGCTGTAATTAAGGATGCTGAAATCAAAGCACTTAACCCTGGAGACACAGCACACTTTGTCATTACTGTAATTGCTGGCGGGTCTTCAGATTCATTAAATGTTAAATTGGAAGATATTTTAGATGCTGGATTGTTGGATGTTAAATCTGCAACCTACAAAATAAATGGAGGTAATTTAACTGATTACACTCAAATTATTTCATTAGGAAATATGCATACTGGCAGTAAGATAGTTGTAGATATTTATGCTGCAATATTAAGTACAACCGGTCAGGATATCTTCAATTGTGTAAATGTCACTAGTGATGAACATCCTGAAGGAAACACTTCAAATACTACAATACATGTAAATATTGCTGATTTAGAAATTATTAAAATAGTAAATAATGCTACTCCAAATTACGGAGACGAAATAACTTACACAATAACTGTAAGAAACAACGGTCCGGATAACTCAACCAATATTAAAGTATCTGAAGTATTGGCAGATAATTTTAAATTCATTTCAGCTAATGCTTCTAAAGGATATTATGATTTAACAAATGGTGTTTGGGCAGTCGGTAATTTAACTAATAATGAAACAGCTAAATTAGTTATTACTGTAAAAATAGTTAAAACAGGATTTATTCAAAACAATGTAAGTGTAAATGGAACAGGTTTTGATCCTAACGTAACTAACAACAATGCTACTGTAAATATTACTGTTCCTCAAACAGCAGATTTGTCTGTTGTAAAAATAGTTAATGTTGATAGGGTAAGTGTTGGAAATAGAATCACATACATTATTGTTGTTAAAAATAATGGTCCTGACACAGCATTAGATGTTTATGCAGTAGATAAATTATCAGATGCTCTTAAATTTGTTTCATATAAAGCAAGTGTAGGAGTATATGATCCGGCAACTGGTATTTGGACAATCGGTAATTTAACTAACAAAAGCAATGCTACATTGGAAATTACATGTATTGTTTTAAAAACCGGCGTAATATCTAATGAAGTATTTGTAAATGGAAGTACAGTTGACTTGAATATGACTAACAATTATGGTAATGTTTCAGTTACTGTAATTCCGGCTCCTGCTCCAGTACATCCTGCTGATAAAGATATTATGGATTCTGATGAAGTTGCAATGGGTGTTGATGCAATGGCAAAAACAGGAAATCCAATACTTGCTTTATTGGTTGTTTTAATCTTCGGAATATTTGGATTTGGAGTTTCCAGAAGGAAAAAATAAATTTAAGGGATTTTTATAAATCCTTCTTTT
>OLWN01000778.1_pt1 | contig 13040 bp, 11 predicted proteins | sample 1644151 | NCBI WGS metagenome assembly OLWN01 (sample SAMEA103958121, study PRJEB25191) | human gut metagenome
AGTTCATGCCCGACTTCTCGTCCATAGCCCCCTCGTCGATGGTACGCGCACCCAACGCGCCGGACTTCAACTGCGAGATGAACGTCTGCTTGCAGTGCAGCAGGTTGAACTTGTACGAGTCCAGCGACTTTTCCACGGCATAAATGATGACATCCACGTTGTTCCCTGCGAAATGCTTGGCAATCTCGTTGCCCGCCCTGACTCCCCGTCCATCCTCCTTGTTTGCAGCTGACAACCGGCGATAACTGTAAAGAGCAACTCCTTCCACGCTATTGGTTCAAGTGTGGAATTAAGGTAACAGGCTCTGACAAAGCCCACAAGTATAAATAAGCAACAGCCCACACCTGTTTGAGACGTAAGGATATCAGCTTATTCTCTACTTGTTTTGAATTGTCAGATTCGTTACCTGAGAATAAAGCCAAACACTTTCCCGTGTTATGTATGTCTGCATTGCCTGCAACAGGCAGTACAAGATAAAGATAACAAAAATATCGAAACATAATACTAACTAAGTGTCCCCTTTTCGGGCTGTTGCATATTATTTGTCCATATTGCGATGCAATGCTTTTTCATATATTTCCGCGACTCTGCGGCGTAATGAAGCGGGTTTTATAACGGTTAACGAAGTGCTTCTGGAGAGTAACTCTATCACGAAATCGTTTGTAATTCGAAGCCGGACGCTTATTCTGAATTCATTTTCCGTATCGGTAAGGATGGTTTGCGAATGATGCAGCGGAACCGATTTCAGGAAACGACCGTCGAGAGCACTGTATGAAAGGACTATATCCTCTACCGGAATGTCCTCCTGATTCCAAATGCCGAAACAGTCTTTGAACAGATTGGCGATGTCGATGGTTTCGTCTCTTTCAAAAGTATCTGCAAGTATCTGAAAGTTGGAAATACGCTCTACGCCGAATAGTTTTAGTTATTATTGCTGCTGCCGGGTGGCGCCGTGCAGAATGTTGCATTGCTGGCTTTGGCAGCATGGCTGGTGATTTACGGGCTTGTGCTGGCCCGCAGGGTCATTGTCGCATACCGCAGAGCCGTCAGGATTTTCGATGACACGCATGCAGATGATATAGGGGCATATATAGAATGGCTTTCCATATTCACTTATTGGGCTGTTATCTTCGGTGTCGGATGCGGATTGCTGACATTTCTGCCAGACAAATATGTTTTTATCTGGATTTTGTCGTCAATACCGTTCTACAGCTATCTTTTCTACAGCTATCAGAACTACCTGCTGTTCTATGAACAGGTGGAAAATGCTTTTGAGCAAGATATACAGTCTGAAGAAGAACTTCTGACAGATACAGAAACAGAACCTGAAATAGTTTCTGAGAAAGAAGTTCCAGTGTCCTATACAGAAATTATAGAGAAAGTGGCCAACTGGATAAAGACAGACGGCTATGTCCAGCAGGGACTTACCATAAAAGAACTGTCCGAAATACTTCATACGAACCGTACCTATCTTTCCGCTTATATCAAGACTACGTATAAAATGACATTCCGCGAATGGATAACCGGTCTCCGGTTGGAGTATGCGAAAAACATACTGAAGGAGCATCCGGAAATCAATATACAGAAGCTGGCTGAGTCTTCCGGCTTTCTTTCCCGCAGTAACTTTATCAAATCATTTACAGAGAAGGAAGGATGTACGCCTGGCAAGTGGAAAAAAGCAAATCTGGAATAATTTGTGTGGTAAAAAGCCGATGAAAAAGGTCTCAGAAGCCCATTTTCAAAAAGTGCTCAAGCGACAAAAAAGTGCTAATTCGACAAAAAGGTGCTCTAACGACAATTTGAAAAGTGCTCAAACGACAATTTTTTTATAAAACGCTGTATTTCAACAGAAAAAGTTTTTGTAATATTTTGGGCGCTGAATGGCATTTATTACCTTTGGAGATGACAAAGATAATGAATTCAAGTTTATATGAGCAGAAAAATCACTTTTCTTACCCTGTTTCTGTGGCTGATGACGCTAACTTTTCCTGTCATTGCGCAGCAGAAAGCAGACACGACCTACACCTTCCGGTTCGTTACGCAGAAGGACATGTTCTACGTGCCTTGGAATGGCAATGACACGGAACTTGCCCGCCTGTTGGAATGTATCGAAAACAACAAAGCAACAATTCTTGACGGCAAACTGCCGCTACTGGTTGACGGATACTGCAATTCGCAGGGCAGTGAAGCCGAGAACCTTGCAACGGCGAAGATCCGTGCCAATCGAGTAAAATCCGAACTGATTACACGCGCGGAAATAAAAGAGGAGAATTTCATTACCCGCAACCATGCGACTGAGGGTGATTTTGTTACCGTGCGCCTGACGGTACTGGTAAAGGAAACAGCCGTGACGGATGCGGAAGCAGAAGCACGACGCAAGGCGGAAGCCGAACGCTTAGAAACCGAGAAGCGTGCCGAGCAGGAACGGCTTGCCGAAGAGCAGCGCAAGGCGGAAGAAGCCCGACTTGCCGCTGAAAAGGCAGAAGCCGAGAAAGCCGCTCAACAAAATACACTTGCCGACACGCCGTCGGAAACCAAAATCACAACTGATTATCATCTCTCCCTGCGTGCCAACCTGCTGCGCTGGGCTACCCTGACACCAGATCTTGGCGTGGAATGGCGCATCTGCCCATCGTGGGGCATTGCCGTAAACGGCTCGTGGACTTCATGGACGTGGAGCGACAAGGACCGCCGCTATGCACTCTGGGAAGTGGCTCCGGAAGTGCGTTACTATATGGGTGAGAAGAAAGCCTGGTATCTGGGCGCGTTGTTCAAGGCCGGACAGTTCAACTACAAGCTCTCCGAAACAGGCAAGCAGGGCGACCTGATGGGTGGCGGCATCACCGCCGGCTACCAGCTGCGGCTGAACAAGGCACTGGCTCTTGATTTCAACCTCGGTTTGGGCTACCTGAATGCCGATTTCGAAAAATATGAAGTCATCGACGGTGTATGTGTACGCCGCGGCAACGAAACAAAAGATTGGTGGGGCCCCATCAATGCCGGTGTGACATTGGTATGGAAGTTATTCTAACACGGAGGAATAGAATATGAAAGCAAGACAATATATAAATATGATGGGAATGGCAGCCGCCGTGCTGCTCTCTTCCTGCGTGAAGGACACGCTTTATGACACGCCGCATCCCGACTACGGGAAGATTGCGGTGACAGCCGACTGGTCGGCCCGCGGTGAGGGTATCGACATACCTGCCACATGGACGGTCACCATGGGTGACTATACGGGTACGGAGACTTCCGCCACCCATGCCCCCAACCATCTGTTTGCTCCGGGCAGCTACACCCTTGCGGTGTGGAACCCTGCTGAAGGAATCATGGTAAATGGTACCACCGCCACCATTGCCGCAGCCACGGGAAACCGGGCAGGAACGGATGCCTTTGTGAACAATGCCCCGGGATGGTTCTTCACCTATACGAAACAGGTGAGCATCGAGAAAGACAAGGACTATCCGCTGACCGCCGCAATGAAGCAGCAGGTACGCGAACTGACGCTTGTCGTCGAACCTACTGGTGATGCCGCCGGACGCATCACGGAGATTGTTGCCCATCTGACGGGTGCAGCCGGAACACTCGATTTCGCTACCGATACCTACGGAGCCGCTTCAAACGTCGTGCTGCCCTTCACCAAGATAACCGAAGGTGACGATGCCGGCAAGTGGAAAGCCACGGTGCGGCTGCTGGGTGTGACCGGCACGGAACAACTGCTGACGGGTGAAATCCGCTATGCGGACGGCAACCCGACCCCCACGACGCTGAAAAGCGACATCACGGAAGCCCTCAAGGGGTTCAACACCGGAAAGGGCGAATCGCTGACCCTCGGCGGAACGCTGGTTGAGACTCCCGAAGGCATGGAAGTGGACGGAGTCGAAATCAACGGCTGGGAAGAAGTGAAAGGTGATGATGTAAATGCCGATTTGTAAATAATTAGCAAACCGAACGCAGAAGCAAAGCTTGCTTTGATTTTGCTAAGGTGCAGCAATTATTGAAATGGAATTTAACTAATATAATAACAGAATATAATGAAGACAAGATTTTTTGCACTTGCGATGCTCGCCCTCGCACTGGCAGCCTGCAACAACGACAACGAGAACCTGAACGGTGACCCCGTGGCCGCCCAGTTTACCGCCAACATCGCCCCCGCCACCCGCGCCAGCGGAACCACCTGGACTGCCGGCGACCGTATCGGCATCACCGACATCGGCAACGATACCCAGTACGGCAACGTGCCTTTCATCCTGAAAAACGGGAAATTTGAGGCAGAAGGAAAGGTTATCTATATCGAAGATACAAAGACCCATACTTTCCGCGCCTACTATCCGTACAACGCGGCGGGAGGCATCCTCGCAGCCACGACCGATGTCACGGCGCAGCAGAATCAGCCTGCCATCGACTTCCTCTTTGCTTCAGGAGCCACGGGAGACAAAAACAGCCCGGTAGTGAGCTTCACCGACAAAACCGGCAAAGGCGGTGAAGACAACTCCTTCCACCACCGCATGAGCCAGATAACCCTTACCTTCGAGGCGGGCGACGGCGTGAATTTCAGCGTGGTCAAGCCTGAACGTTACACGCTGGACGGATTGTTACTCACCGGTACGTTCAACACGGCCGACGGTATTGCCACCGCAGACAACGGGGCACAGACCGGAGAACTGGCCATGAATTTGGCAGACGGCGTTCTCACGTCATCGATCATCCTCTTCCCGCAGACAGTTGCATCCCTGCCGTTGGTTGTGAATTACAAAAGTCAGGAATATCATGCCACACTCACCGTGCCCGAAGGCGCACTGCTGGCGGGCAACAACTACACCTATACCGTCAAGGTACGCAACAAAGTCCTTGAAGTCAGCGAAGCCACCATTGCAAAGTGGAACGATATAGACGGTGGAGATGTGGGTGCTGACCTGTAGGATGTTAATAATTAATCGATTAGAATGAAGAATTATGAGACATAGATTATTTATCCCCGCAGCCACCGCACTGCTGTTCGCCCTCGCCGCCTGCACGCAGGACGAACTTGCTGGCGATAACCGTCTGCCCGAAGGTGAATACCCCGTCGTCATCCGTGCCACCGGATTGTCCGTAGAAGCAACGCCGCTGGCAGTCCCTTCCACCCGTGCCGCTGTGGACGGCGACTGGCAGGGCGTCACTTCCGTGGCACTCAAGATGGGCGATGCGGTAAAGGAATACACCGTAACGGCTTCTACCGATTTCAAGAGTGCCACGCTTTCACGCGAGAACGACCCGTACTACTGGACCAGCCGCGCCCCGATTACCGTATCGGCATGGTGGCCCTTCAACAATGCCGACATCACACAGATGCCTGCCGTGAAGGTGGCCGAAGACCAAAGTAAATTGGCTGACTTCCAGAACAGCGACTTCATCTCTGCTGAGAATCGGAAGGTGGAATTTAACAACCCGACTCTTGAATTTACCCACCGCACGGCACGCGTGACAATCGAACTGAAGCCCGGCACGGGATTCACGAGCGTCGCCGGTGCCACGGTGAGCCTCGTGAGCCTGTCCGCCGATAACGGCAACCCGACCGCCATCAAGACTTACAACGCAAGCGGCAACACCTACGAGGCACTGACCGCCCCGCAGACCGTTGCGGCAGGCAAGCAGTTCATCCAGGTGGAACTCGGCGGCGGCACCTTCTACTTCCGCCCGCAGAACAACGTCGTATTAGAGGCTGGCAACCGCTATTCTTACACCGTTAAGGTGAACGCCACCGGCCTGACGTTAGAGGGTTGCACCATCGGCAACTGGGTTGACGGCGGCGGCGAGAGCGGTGAGGCTGAGGATTTGGGCTACATCTACGACAGCAACACCAATACCTACACGGTCTATAACGCCGACGGCCTACTGGCATGGAACAAAGCCATACAAAAAGATGAATCGATAAATTGCACCCTCACCGCCGACATCGACCTGACGGGTAGGGAATGGACACGTTTAGACACATGGCCAGGCTACTCTGGCGTCTTTAATGGGCAGGGACACCGCATTACGGGATTAAACTTTTCAGCAGCGACTACTGAACTTTTTGGGTTATTAAATGTACGTGGTGTGATAAAGAACCTACAACTCATAGATGTGAATCTGGATGGCAGTAGTGGAGGAGCTGCTGGAATGGTGGACCGAAATCATGGCCAAATCATTGCCTGCTCTGTGACGGGAAAACTTACTGTACATAGTGGTGGTATAGCCAATGCAAATTATGGCGATATCATCGCTTGCTGGTTCAACGGCACATTGAAAGATGAGTCTGGCTGTGGAACTATAGTGCGTTTCAACTACAAGAATATAACTTCCTGTTATTGGGGAGGCAATGCCGGGCAAGGAGTACTCCGTAATGAAGGAGGAACGGTAGTTGCCACGAAGGTGGACGGCGCGACCGTGAAATGGCAGACAGCCGTCGACGGCATGAACACCGCCCTCACCGCTGGCGACTACCAGTGGGTACTCGGCACCGACGGTCTGCCCGTATTGCAAAAGAAACAATAACGAACCCTAAACAACACGCATCATGAAACGAACAACCATCCATATATCCGCAGCCATCGCCCTGCTGCTCGGCCTTGCCGCCTGCACGCAGGACGAAGCGGGCTTCCTACCAGAAGGGGCGGAAGGCACACCCATCGTCTTCACCGCCACGGGGCTGAATCCCGTCGCGACAGCCATCGCCGGTACCCGTGCCCCCGCGGATGGCAATTGGACGGGTGTGCAGAGCGTGGCAGTTCTGATGGACGGCATGGTGAAGACGTACAACGTGACGCCCTCCACCGCCGACCCCACCAGCGCCACGCTGACCTCCACCGACCCGTACTACTGGACCAACCACAAAGACATCACCGTCACAGCGTGGTGGCCCTACACCGCTGGCGAGACAACCCCACCTGCGGTAAAGGTAAAAGCCAACCAAAGTGCCCAGAAAGACTTTGAGGGCAGCGACCTCATCGTAGCCGACGGACAGTCTGTGACCTACGGTAGCCCCACGCTCCGCTTCACCCACCGCACGGCGCGAGTGACCATCGTTCTGACGGACTACACCGAGGGGCTGGCATCCGTGCAGCTGACGGGACTCTCCACCGAAGGCGACAACCCGGATATAATCGTCCCGTATGACAAGGGTAGCAACACCTACACCGCCATCGTCGCCCCGCAAAGTGTGGCAGCTGGCACGGCCTTCATTACCTGCACCTTCACCAACGGCAAGACATTCGTTTATAAGATGAAGAATGCTACCGACTGGCAGGCGGGCGGTGAATATACCTACACCGTCTCCCTCGCTGCGGCAAAAGACCTGGGCTACACCATAGAGAGCGACGGCAGCTACACCGTGACCTCCGCCGATGGTCTGATGAATATAGCCAAATTAGTGAACGGAGGTAAGAGCGACATTAACATTATCCTCGACACAGACATTGACCTCACAGGCAAAGACTGGACACCGATAGGCACAGACTACGACAACTCATACAAAGGCACCTTCGACGGTGGCGGCCATACCATTACGGGGCTGACCTTTACGACAAATGACGAATATGCGGGTCTGTTCGGCTGGCTCAATAGAGCTGGTACGGTGAAGAACGTGGTGATGGAGGGCGTACAGATAACAAGCAATCAAATATATGGCGGCAGTATTGGCGGCGTGGTAGGATCTAGCTGGGGCACCATTGAAAACTGCTCGGTGTCGGGCAGCGTCAGCGGCACGGTGTATGTCGGCGGTGTGGTGGGTGTTCAAATAGGCGGTTCCATCACCGGATGCAGTTCCTCTGCCACAGTGAAGGGAATGGTCGATGTCGGCGGCGTGGCAGGTCAGACGAATTCGAGTGCCACCCTGACCGCTTGCTATGCCACGGGCAACGTGACCTTAGAAATAAACCTCAAAAAGAATATCGCTGGCGGCGGTCTGGTGGGAATGAACGCAGGAAGCAGCCTCCTTGCCTGCTATGCCACGGGCAACGTAACCAGTACGGGTAGTAGCACTGGCTATGTACATATCGGCGGCTTTTTGGGAAATAACTACACCACCGTGACCGCCTGCTATTGGAAGAACAATCATGAACAAGGCATCGGCTACAATAAGGAAAGCACCGAAGCCACGAAGGTGGACGGCTCTGTCGTTACCTGGCAGAAAGCCGTTGATGCCATGAACACCGCCTTGCAGAACGCAGGCTCAAAGTGGCGTTACGAACTTAAAGGAGCATTGCCTACTTTGAGGAAGCAGTAAGCCGTTGCGGACGGAAATGTTCCGCCCGCAACGAACATTAACCGAAGTATAACCCCAATAAAAAAGGAGGACGTGATGGAACACACGGAGAATCCACCATATTGGTTTTGGCATCAAGGCATTGTCAATAATAATATAGACTCCAGTGTAAATATGGAAGCTGTAAGCCGGACATTGTCAAGATTGGTGCTCATTAAAGACAACAAATCAAGTAATTAAATAAAAAACATGGGACTTTTTCACAGAGGCAAGAAAAATAATGACGATGAGCCGGACAGTGTTCAAACCAATGTAAGCGGTTGAGCAAATACATCTTGTCATAATATCCTTTCCCGCTTATCTTTGTGTGCAAAAAGGATTTATGGCAAAATATATGACAAGGGAGGAGTTTTTCCATATTCTTCTTCGACAACGCCAAAGCAACTTAACGGTAAAGGACTTTTGTGCGAATGAAGGATATAACCGTTCCCAGTTTTACGACTGGCGCTCACGTTTCAATATCTCGGACGAGGAGCTTAAATCCGGAAGTGTTCCCACAGCTGGCATGGATGGTTTTGTTCCGATAAGCATAGACAACAACAATGTATCTGCACCAACGTTTCAGTCCCAACCTGCCTTGTGTCCGCAAAAGACAGAGAAAACTTCCGGTAAATGTACTGACAACTCGGAAATATCCCTGGAGCTTCCCAACGGGATTAAAATGAAATTTAAGGGCACGGGTGGCTGTAAAGCCGCTTTGAGCCTGCTCACTAAACTGTGTGGAACATGTTTTGCCTGAACGACTCCACGCGTTACTTTTTATGCCCCGGCAGTACCGACATGCGTAAGGGCATGTTCAGCTTGAGCGGTCTGATCCGGGAAAAAATGAACGGGGATGTCCGGAATGGAGATGTGTACATTTTTATCAACAGGCTGAAAAACCGTATAAAGCTTCTGCACGCAGAAACGGGAGGTCTGGTGATGTACGAGAAACTGCTTGAGGAAGGAACTTTTAAAATCCCCGCTTATGATCCTGAAACCCACTCGTACCCCATGACATGGAGTGATCTTGTCATCATGGTGGAAGGTATCAACGAGGACAAACGAAAGGGAAGGCAAAGACGGCTCTCCGATCAGAAAAGACACTGGCAAATATCTGTAAACAAATAGCTTGCCGGCTTGCTTTTCCGGTTGTTTTTCACTACCTTTATACAATCAAACAGGATATTGAATGACAACGAAAGAAGATATGCCGAAGCGGGTGACGGACCCCATGCTGGAACAGCTTGCCTTGCTGATGGAGACAAACCGGAAGCAAAGTGAGATCATCGAGTCCCAGGCCAAGACCATAGAGGAGCTCCGTGCCACGATAGTTGAACTGAACGCTTCCCTTGCATGGTTGAAAAGGAAAGTGTTCGGGAAGATGAGTGAGAAATGCAATCCTATAAACAACGGGGACCCCATGCTCCCTTTTGATTACGGCGACTTGGGACAGATAGAGGCGGAAATCGAAGCGGCCAGAAACAAGGCGGCGCAGATTATCACCCCCAAACCCCAAGTCGCCGGTAAAACTCCACGCCGCAACCGGATCATCATGGACGACCTTCCGGTCGTGACGGTTGTCATCGAGCCGGAAGACCTCGACCTTGGCAAATACGTCAAGATAGGCGAGGAACACACCAGAACCCTTGAGATGAAACCCGGGTATCTCTATGTAAAAGACACGGTACGCCCCACGTATGCAATCAAAGACGAAACGGAGGCAGTTGAAAACGGGAAGCGGATGGTAGTTACCGCTCCTTTGCCGTTGATGCCCATATATAAAGGTATGCCCGGGGCTTCCATGCTCGCGGAGATACTTTTACAGAAATACGAGTATCACGTTCCGTTTTACCGGCAGGTCAAGCAACCGGAACACCTGGGAGTGAAACTGTCGAGAAACACGTTGAATGGCTGGTTCAAGCCGGTCTGTGAACTTTTAAGACCTCTTTACCTTGAACTCAAAAAGAAAGTCCTCTCCTCTGACTACATACAGGTGGATGAAACCACTCTCCCGGTCATAGACCATGACAGGCATAAGGCGGCAAAGGAGTATATCTGGATAGTACGAGCGGCGGTGCCGCGCCTGCTCTTCTTCCATTATGCCAACGGATCGCGTTCTCAAAAGGTGGCGGTCGATCTTTTGAAAACGTTCAAAGGATACCTCCAGTGTGACGGCTACTCCGCTTATGACGCTTTTGAGAACCGGAAGGACGTGCGCCTGTGCGGATGTCTCGCACATATCAGACGCCACATAGAGTCATGCAGGGAAGAGAACCGGGAATATGCCATGCAAGGACTTAAATTTATACAAGATCTGTATAACGTGGAGTATATGGCTGATGAGCGGCAACTCTCCTATGAGGAACGTGCAGCGCTACGGCAACGTCTGGCCGGTCCGCTACTTGACGCCTTCGAGCTCTGGCTTCAAAACACATACCCCAAAGTGCTTAAGCGCAGTCTGATGGGGAAGGCTATAGCCTACGCTTATCCTCTCATACCAAGAATGAGGCATTATCTGTACGATGGAAGAATTTTTATAGATAACAACAGGGCGGAGAACGCACTTAGACCTATGGTTTTGACCAGAAAGAATATGCTGTTCTGTGGAAATCAGCAAGCGGCTGAAAACACGGCTGTCATCTGCTCGTTACTCGGTTCCTGTAAGGAATGTGGAGTCAATCCACGTGAGTGGCTGAATGATGTAATCAGCAAACTTCCCTATTATCTTACTCCCAAGTCAGAGAAAAAACTCACCGAGCTCCTTCCTGACAGATGGGGTGGATACCGACAAAGCCACGACACTCTCCCGACAGTCACGGGAATGTCTATGGACAATCCCAGGACTGTCCATAGACAAACTGTACACGCAACCTGAAACTCTGACGAACCGATAAGTCTTACCACTGCACATATACATAACTCAAGCAGAGTGATTTCTCTTGGGAAAAATCAAATGTACAAGATGTATTTGCTCAACCGCTTACGTTCTTCTATACGTTCATAAAGGAAGCTGTCCGAAATAATTCAGCAGTGCATAATAACAGTCGCAGAAGAACTCACAGGAGCGTTTCTCGTTTTGGTACGAGAGGTTCGACTTGGAGGGAGCACATGGGATGCCCAAGTGGTTCAAGTTGCCGTTGGCTGAATGCAGGCCGTTGCTGATTTCACGCAATGGCACGTAGTCGACGAACTGGCAGAATATCATGCTTACAAGTGGCTCAAGAAAAGACTGGAACGACTTTCACCATCTGCTGTTCTTTAAGTTAATTGCAACAAGTTCAAATCATCAGTAACCAATCCATCCAATACATGTTGAATTTTATCAGATATGGCCTTATCTATGCCATACGTGACGCACAATGATTGAAATTTGCTTACAGCATCGAACACCTGTAATATCTTCTTTTCAGGATTTTCCACAAAATCCTCGGCGAAATTGACAAAATCACTTGTGGTCAAGGCCGATCTCTTGCCCATCACACCCATAGAATGAATATGTGCAGAAGAATTTTCCCATGTATTTGCCGTGAACATTACATCATATGCAGGTGATAAACGCCACCTCCCTGTCTTATCCATGATAAACGATATGTTCTTATTATAGTCATCAGATATACCTGCGACATAATTAAATACCATTCTGATAAATATCTGATCTTTGTCTTCCTGGGGAAGTTTCAGAGTCTCTGCCAGCCAACATAGCTTCATATAATCATCTGCACCTGGCATAATGGCCGCAAGGGGCTGGCTAAGAATCTTGTCTCCATCCTTGCGATCAAATCTTTCCGTTACGAAATGATTTCTTCCATCAATCTCTTTCAGAAAGCATGACACCATGTTGATTCCTGCCGCCTTTGCCATTTCGCTATATACCATTTCTATCTCTGTGGTAGGAGAGTCATCTGCTTCTTTAAATTTTATGATATACTGCTTAAAATTTTCAGGCAAATCCTCCTGACCGGAACGGAACTCTTCCGTTTCGAGGTTATAGGCAACCACCGCCTTCGGGCGCATGCCACCGGCAGAAGTTCCGAGATATATTAACTTCTTCATCGTGAGGCTATCCTCCGGTGATATGACAGCAGCATCTCGATCATTATATATTTTAGAAGCCAAAGTTGCCAATGATGACATGTTTACTGATTCATGGATGGCATCATCATTAAATTCCGGTTCAAATTCCAATGCTCCCATAGCCCTCTTGCCAATATAAGAGAGCTTCAATAGGGGCAATGATTCCGTAACCTTTATATTGTTATCCGTGAGCCATTGGTCAAATAGGGAAGCCCCCCATTTGTCAGGAAGCGCATCTGCAAGAAATTCCGGAAGCCCTTGATATAATTTATCTTTATTCCCATAGAAAGACGCAAACAAAGGGGTTCTCTTAGGATGTGTGGAAGGACATATATCATAATCTTGTTTCCTATACTCATCCGTAAATTGGAATACAGAACAATGCTTTTCAAAGTCCCAATTCAATTTGCCAATACAAGTTCCCCACAGATATACATTCACTATAATTGGCTCTTTCTTCATACCATCTTACGTTTACTGTTAATTCTTTGTATTTTCTTACCTGCCTCAAATCCGCAACTAAGCCCTTCAACGTCCTTCTTGCGTGTACACGTCCTCTCATTACTGAATTATCAGATAAATTGAGGCAGAAACACCCACTTCTGCCTACAACATCCCCTTACCCCACAATGCGACTTGAGACAATACGCAGTATCATACCCATAAGTTGTAGGCGTTATCCAAAATCAGTCTGAAA
>OLWN01000780.1_pt1 | contig 13035 bp, 4 predicted proteins | sample 1644151 | NCBI WGS metagenome assembly OLWN01 (sample SAMEA103958121, study PRJEB25191) | human gut metagenome
TTATAATTATTTTTAATAATTATATTGTTAATGGAGAATAATCTCATGAGTATAAAAAAGAATATTGGTGTGTTAGTTCTTTTATTAGTACTTTTAAGTATGTCTGCAGTTTCTGCTGAAGACGTATCTATTAATGCTAATGATACTTACCAAACGCCAAATGAAATTCAAAAAGATTTCACATCTTTACAAACAGACATTGATAATTCTCAAGGTGTATTTGAGCTTACTTATGATGTCAAACATGGAGATGATGAAATAGATAATTATGGTATTTCTATTACAAAGAATACTATAATTAACGGAAATGGTCATACAATTGATGCTAATGGTCATGGAAGTATTTTTGTAGTAAAAGATTCTTCTGTTACATTAACATTAAATGATTTGACTTTGATTAATGCAAATCCTGTTTCTGATAGTTCAGGAATTGTAAGTAATGGTGGGGCTGTTTACTTTGATGGTTCTACTTTAATAGTAAATAATGTGAATTTCAAAAACAATAATGTCTATAAATATGGTGGTGCAATTTACACTACTGGAACTTGTATTGTAGACAGTTCTGTTTTTGATGGAAATGATGTGCAATTCAGAAGTCAAAATATTGGCAATGGTGGTGCAGCTATCTATGCAGATAATGGTGCTTCATTATTAATTTCTAATTCACAAATAATCAATAACCATAAAAATATGGTTATTCGTGACAATAATGTTGGAGATCTTGTAGATGGTGTAGTAGTCGTAACAGGATATACTAAAATTTCAAAATCTTACTTTAGAAATAACAGTGGATGTTATGGTGGAGCTGTAACTTCTTTAGGTTACACTAATGCTGGTAAAAATCAGATTGTCATTGAAAATTCAGTATTTGATTCAAATAGAGCATTCCAAGGGGCAGCTGTAAATGTCCTAGGTTCTACTTTCAAAATATCCGAAACCAAATTCATTAATAATAAAGGTGTTGGTTTTGGAAGTGGAAATCCTAATGTAGGTGCTCTTCTTACATGGTATGGCTGTGAAGGTACAATATCCGGTTGTGATTTTATAAACAATACTGCAGATAATGGTGCTGCTTATAGATTTGGGGATGACCATAATAGCATTTCCAGTGTTGATGTTATGGACTGTACTTTTATAAACAATACTGCATCCAATCAGGGTGGTGCAATATCTGTAACTGGAACAACAGGTAATGCTATTTTGGATATTAAAAATTCCACATTTACCAATAACTCTGCAAAAGAAGGCAGTGCTATTTATAATGAATATACATTAACTATTGATGCTGATTCAACATTTACTAATAATAGGATTTACAGCTATTATAGGGGTACTTTAAATATGGGTGAAATTAAAACCTTTACTGATTTGCAAAAAGCTGTCAATATGGTTGAAGGTTATATTAACTTAAATGCTAATGTAGATATGTTGGCTAGTGAAGCTGATAAGTTTGTAAATGGTATTGTTGTGGACCATCTTGTTAATATGAAAGGTAATGACTTCACTATTAATGCTAATAATTTAGGTAGGATATTTGATGTTACTTCAACAGGTAAGTTAAACATATATTCTGCTAATTTAATTAATGGTAATGCAGATATAGGTGGTGCAATATATAACACTGGTTCTGTATATGCATATAACACTAATTTTATAAACAATACTGCTGCTACTATGGGTGGTGCAGTATTCAACAATGGTACTTTAACTATTCAAAAATGTATTGTAGATAATAATGATATAACCAAACGTACTTCTTCTGACTCTGAAGATTATGGTGGTGCAGCTATCTATAACTGGTATGATAGTACATTATTTATTAAAAATAGTACTATTTCCAACAACCTTAAAAATTATAAAAATGGGGATTATGTTGTTGGTGCTGTAACTTCTCTTGGTAAAACTATAATTTCAGAAAATTCTTATTTTGTTAATAACTCTGGCCGTTGGGGTGGAGCTATTACTACTTCAGGCAGTTCATTACCTGGTAAGAAAGTTAATGAATTAAGCATTAGTGATTCTACATTTAGTAAAAATGGAGGATTATATGGTGCAGGTATATTTATACAAGGTTCTAAGTTCTCAATTACTAGTTGTGTATTTGATAGCAATACCGCATCTGGTAAAGGTAATATGACTCCAAATGATAATAATGGAGCAGCTATTGAAGTAACTGATACTGATAAAGCTATTACTGGAATTATTACTGGTTCTAACTTTACTAATAATAAAGCTCAATATGGTGGAGCTATTGATATTTGTGCAGGAACCATTAAAATTACAGATTCAAAATTCATTAATAACTCTGCTGATGTGGAAGGTGGAGCTATAGATATTAGTACTGTTAAGGGTAATCCTGAAGTTTCAATTTCCGGTTCTAAATTTATTAACAATAGTGCATCCTATGGTGGTGCTATAGTTAATGTGAAAGATTTAACTGTTAGAAATACTGAATTTGTTAACAATACTCCTGATGCCATATTTAATTATGTTGGATTTGGAGGCAACCTTGATTTAGGTATTGAGAATTTTACTGATTTACAAAATGCTATTGGTCTTGTTACTGGTACTTTAACTCTTAATCAAAATGTTGTAATGACTGATGATGAAGCTGCTAATTTTGTAAATGGTGTAATTATTAATAAAAATATTAGAATTGATGGTAAAGGTCATACTATTGATGCTAAGAATTTAGGAAGAATTTTCGAGATTGATGGAGGATTTGCTGTTACTTTAACTAATGTTACTTTAACTAATGGTAAAGCTGATAAGGGTGGAGCTATTTATAACTTTGGTAATTTAGATTTAGTGCATGTTAATTTTGTTAATAATACTGCAAAATATGGTGGAGCAATCATGAACTATGCTTATGGTTTAGTTTTAGATGATTCTACTTTTACTAATAACACTGCTAAGATTGGTGGTGCAATTTATAACTCTGCTGATTGCTTTGTTGTAGGTAATTCTACTTTTGCTAATAACACTGCTACAAGTAATGGTGGAGTAATCTTTAATTATGGTATTGGTTTTGTTGTAGGTAATTCTACTTTTGTGAATAATAGTGCTGCAGACGGTGCTGGTGCAATCCTGAATGGTGGCCGTGGTTTTGTTGTAGGTAATTCTACTTTTGCTAATAACACTGCTACAAGTAAAGGTGGTGCCATTTATAATTATGGTATTGGTTTTGTTGTAGGTAATTCTACTTTTGTTAATAACACTGCAGAAGATGCTGGTGCAGTTTATAATGAGGGTGATAACTCTGTTGTAGGTAATTCTACTTTTGTTAATAATACTGCAACTTCAATAGGTGGAGCTATAATTAATAATGGTAAATTAGTAGTTGATAATTCTGCATTTGAAGATAATGCTGCTAATTATTATGGTGGAGCTATCTTTAACTGGGATGATTTACAAGTTACTAACTCTGCATTTGATGGAAACGATATCCTTGTTCGTAACATCCGTGCTATGGATAATGTTGATCATGGTGGAGCAGCTATTTACAACTGGAAAAATGGTAAATTGGATATTTCAAAATCTAATTTTACTAATAATATTAAGAATTATAAGAATGGTGATCGTTTAGTTGGTGCTGTAGCTACTATTGGTGATGCTACTATTTCTGATTCCTATTTTGTTAATAACTCTGGCCGTTGGGGTGGAGCTTTATCTGTAATGGGTGGAGAATTTAGTATTGCTACAAATTTCATCGACATAGATGGAACTAAATTTGTTAATAACTCTGCTTTATATGGTGGAGCAATGTTTGTATGGGGATCTAATTACTCTATTTCCAACTCTATATTTGATAATAATTCAGCATTTGGTAAAGGTAATATGACTCCTAATAATAACAATGGTGGAGCTCTTGTAGTAACTCAGGGTAATATACCTATTTCAGGTACCATTATAAATTCCAACTTTACTAATAACAAAGCTCAATATGGTGGAGCAGCTTGGATTAATGAAGGAACTATTGATATTAGCAATTCTAACTTTATAAACAACACAGCTACTGTTGAAGCGGGAGCTATTGGATTTGAACCTGCATATACTAAAATAACTGCTACTGTTTATGCTACTAACTTTATAAACAACACTGCTGGTGTTGATGGTGGTGCTATTTATAGTAATGGTGATTTAAGAATTAGTGATTCAGACTTTGATAATAATAAAGCACAAAAAGCTGATATTATTTACAGCAATATAAATGGCTTATTGAATATTAATGGTAATAATTATAGTAATTACACTGAAAATAAAGCTCCAATTATTAATTTGGCTGGTATAGAAACTATTTCAAGTGATAGTGGAGTAATTATAACTGTTTTAGATAATAAAACTGTAAATGTTTGTTACGGTGATGTTGTAACTTTACATGCTATTATTACAGTTGATGGTGTTCTTGTAGCTAATCAGGACTTATCATTTTCAGTTTATAATGGTGAGGATGTTGTTGTTTGTAAAGCAAATAGCTTGTTAAATGGTTCTTATGTTGCAACTTACAAAATAAATGATGTTATTAATAAAACAGTTAGTATTGTTTATGATGGACCTGAAGTTCATATTAACACAGGTATCTTAAATGTATCAAAAGCAAATCCTGATTTAACTGTTGGTGCATTGAATATTACTGTTGGAGATCTTGAAATAATTACTGTAACCGGACCTAAAGATGCAACTGGTCTTATAACTTTAACTTTAAATGGTATTGATTATATATTGCCTATTTACAATGGGGAAGCTAAATTCTACTTCCAAGATTTAGCTTACGGTACTTATGATGTATCTGCAAGTTATTCTGGCGATAATCATTATGTAGCTGCTGAAAACTCAACAGTCTTTAAAGTAGATAAAGTTTTAGCTAACTTAAAAATAAATGTTGAAGATATTACTTTTGGTGAAAACGGACTTGTCATAATCACTTTACCTTCTGATATTGACGGTTCAATAGTTACTGTTAATGTAAATGGTAAAGTTTATCCTGTAGATATTGAAAACGGATTTGGAAAACTTCCATTACGTGAATTGGATGCAGGTGATTATACTATATCTGCAGTATTTGCAGGTAATGATAAATACTTGCCTGGTGTAAGCAATGCTTTATTAACTGTATCTAAAGCAGACCCTGCATTAAATGTGCTTATTTCAGATGTTGGTTATGATGGAGTATTTAACATTAATGTTGCTTTAACTGGTGTTGATGCTATTGGTTTAAATGGTAATGTGATTGTTACTGTTAATAATAAAGATTACTCTGTAAATATCGTTAATGGTAAAGGTACTGCTGTTGGTGTTAAATTAGCTGCTGGTACTTATGACTTTACTGCTGCTTGGGCAGGAAATGATAATTACAATGCTGTTGGTGATTCTGGTAAATTTAGTGTTGCTAAAGTAGATTCAATTATTGATGTTGCGGTTAGTGATATTAAAGTTGGTGAAGATGCTGTTATTAGTGTTAAATTGCTTAGTGATGCTACTGGTAGTGTAACTGTTACTGTAAATGGTAAAGATTACACTGAAACTGTTGTTAATGGTGTAGCTAATGTAAAAGTAGCTGATCTTAAAGCAGGTACTTATGATGTAGCTGTTAAATATTCTGGTGATAACAATTATAATGCTGCAGTTGCTACTTCCAGCTTTACTGTATCTAAAGTTGACTCTACTATGGATGTAACTGTTAATGACATTGTATTTGGTGGAGATTTAACTGTTGATGCGGTTTTACCTGATGATGCTACTGGTGAAGTAATTATTACTGTTGATGGAACTTCTTACACTGCAGGTATTAATGATGGTAAAGCAACACAAGTTGTTAAAGATTTAACTGCTGGCAGTCATGTGGTTGTTGTTAAATATGTCGGTGATGATAAATACACTGGTGTTGAAGTTGCTGAAAATGTTAATGTTGCTAAAGCACAACCTGTTTTAGGTGTTGTTATTGCTGATGTGGATTATGGTAACGGATTTGTTATTGAAGCTACCTTAACTGGTGTTAATGGTGCTCCTTTATCTGGTAATGTGATTGTTACTGTTGCTGGTAAAGAATACACTGTTAAAGTTACTGATGGTAAAGGTATTGCTACTGGTGATAAATTAGCTGCAGGTACTTATGCATTTGCTGCTGCTTGGGCAGGAGATAATAATTACAATATTGTTACTGAAAACGGTGATTTCAAAGTTAATAAAGTAGATTCTGCTATTGATGTTGCTGTTAGTGATATTAAAGTTGGTGAAGATGCTGTTATTAGTGTTAAATTAGCTAGTGATGCTACTGGTGAAGTAGTTATTACTGTTAATGGTGAAGATTACACTGCAGCTATTGAAAATGGTGTAGCTAGTGTAACTGTATCTGATCTTAAAGCTGGTGATTACACTGTAGCGGTTAAATATACTGGAGATAATAATTATAATGAAGCAACTGGCAGTGCTGAATTTAGTGTACTTAAAATAACTCCTGAAATGGATGTAACTGTTGAGGATATTGTATTTGGTGAAGATTTAATTGTTAATGCGGTTTTACCTGTTGATGCTACTGGTGAAGTAGTTATTACTGTTAATGGTGTAGATTACCATGTAGCTATTGAAAATGGTGAAGCTAGTGTAACTGTATCCGGTCTTGAAGCTGGTGATTACACTGTAGCGGTTAAATATGCTGGTGATGATAATTATAATGCTGCTGAAGTTACTAAAGGTGTTAATGTTGCTAAAGCAAATCCAGCTTTAAATGTTATTATTGACAGTATGGATTATGGTAATGTATTTACTATTAATGCTGTTTTAACTGGTGTTAACAATGCTCCTTTAGATACTAATATAATTGTAACAGTTAATGGTAAAAACTACATTGTAGCTATTGTTAATGGTAAAGGTACTTTCCATGCTGATAAATTAGCTGCTGGATCTTATAACTTCAATGCTAGATTCGCAGGAAGCAATAATTATAATGAAGTTAGTGATTCCGGTAAATTTAATGTTTATAAAGTAGATTCTGCTATTGGTATAACTGTTAAAGATATCAATGTTGGTGAAGATGCTGTTATTACTGTTAAATTATTTAGTGATGCTACTGGTGAATTGACTGTTACTGTAAATGGTAAAGATTATACTGCGAATGTTGTTAACGGTAGGGCTACTGTATCTGTATCTGATCTTAAAGCAGGTACTTATGATGTAGTTGCCAAATATTCTGGTGATAACAATTATAATGCTGCAGTTGCTACTTCCAGCTTTACTGTATCTAAAGTTGACTCTACTATGGATGTAACTGTTAATGACATTGTATTTGGTGGAGATTTAACTGTTGATGCGGTTTTACCTGATGATGCTACTGGTGAAGTAATTATTACTGTTGATGGAACTTCTTACACTGCAGGTATTAATGATGGTAAAGCAACACAAGTTGTTAAAGATTTAACTGCTGGCAGTCATGTGGTTGTTGTTAAATATGTCGGTGATGATAAATACACTGGTGTTGAAGTTGCTGAAAATGTTAATGTTGCTAAAGCACAACCTGTTTTAGGTGTTGTTATTGCTGATGTGGATTATGGTAACGGATTTGTTATTGAAGCTACCTTAACTGGTGTTAATGGTGCTCCTTTATCTGGTAATGTGATTGTTACTGTTGCTGGTAAAGAATACACTGTTAAAGTTACTGATGGTAAAGGTATTGCTACTGGTGATAAATTAGCTGCAGGTACTTATGCATTTGCTGCTGTTTGGGCAGGAGATGATAATTACAATATTGTTACTGAAAACGGTGATTTCAAAGTTAATAAAATAGATTCATCTGTTGCGGTCAATGTTAATAATATTAAAGTTGGCGAAGAGCTAACAATAACTGTAAATGTGCCTTCTGATGCTACTGGTGATGTAACTGTTAGTGTTGACGGTAAAGAATATAATGTGGCTATTGAAAATGGTAAAGCAGTTAAAACAATAGCTGATCTTAAAGCAAATGATTACACTGTAACTGTTAAATATTCTGGTGATAACAATTATAATGCTAATCAAAACACAACTGAATTTACAGTATCCAAAATATCTGACTATAATATGAATATTACTGTTCCTGAATTTAAAGAAGGAGTAAACTCTACTATTAATGTAGTTTTACCTAAAGATGCAACTGGAACAGTTACTGTTGAAATTGGTGGTAAAAATTATACTGCAAATGTAACTGATGGTGTTGCAAATGTAATTATTCCTGGATTAGGTGTTGGAGATTATAATATCACTACAACTTATTCTGGTGATGCTAAATATGATTTGATGACTAAAAAAGGAAACATAACTGTAATTCCAAATGTGGATGTAAACTTGGATGTTGATGATGTTGTAATGGTTTATCATGATGGAACTCGTTTAGTTGCTAAATTAACAGATTATCAAGGTAAACCAATAGTTAATGCTACTATATACTTTAATATTAATGGTGTAAACTATGCTAGAACAACTGATGCTAATGGTACTGCATCTATAGCTCTTAATTTAGAGTCTGGCGCATATCCGGTAATTGTGGCTTATAATGGTTCTGCTAGCTATAGTAAAATCTCTAAAAATATCACAGTTACTATTAATCCAAGTATTATAGCTGATGATTTAGTTAAAATGTATAAAAATGATACTAAATTCAGTGCTAAATTCTTAGGTAATGATGGAAAAGTATTAGCTAATACTACTGTTAAATTTAATATAAATGGTGTATTATACACCAGAACTACTAACAATGATGGTGTAGGTAGTTTGGCTATTAATTTAAGACCTGGAGAGTATGTTTTAACTGCTTACAACCCTGTAACTGGTGAACAACAAGGATTTAACATAACTGTAAAATCTTTAATTGTAACTCAGGATTTAACTAAGTATTATATGAATGCATCTTCATTCCAAGCAACTATCTATGATAAAAACGGAAGTTTGGCAGTAGGTAAAAATGTAACTTTCAACATTAACGGAGTATTCTATACTAGAACTGCTGATGAAAATGGTGTAGTAAGTTTAGCAATTAATTTAAGGCCTGGGGAATATATCATTACAACAATATATGAAGAATTAGACATAGGTAACAATGTAGTTGTTTTACCTACTTTAGTTACCAGTGACCTTAATATGACTTATAGGGATGGCAGTAAATTTACTGCACAGACATTAGATGGTCAAGGTAAACCATTAGTTAATCAAAATGTTACATTTAATGTAAATGGTAGATTGTACTTTAAAACTACTGGTGATGATGGAGTTGCTTCATTAACTATCAATTTAATGAGTGGAAAATACATCATTACATCTTCTTGGAACGATTTCCAAACAGGAAACACAATAATAATATCTTAATTTAAGAGATTTTAATTAATCTCTTCTTTTTCTTTTTTTAATTGGTTTTTTACTTTAAAATTAAATCGTGCTGTTTTTATAATTACTTTTCATGTGCTCTTATTAAACATTTATAAACATTTAATTACTATGTTCTATCATGGCACATTATATTGACCACCCTTTAATAAAATCTAATGCTATCGAGGCTAGGTTATACCAACAGGTTTTAGCTGCTGATGTTTTAAAAAAAGGAAATACAATGATTGTTGCACCTACAGCATTAGGTAAAACTATAGTAGCTACTTTAGTGGCGGCAGATAGATTGGAAAAAGTTAAAAACTCTAAAATATTGGTATTGGCTCCAAGTAAACCATTAGCTATACAGCATGAATCTACTTTTAAAGAATTTTTGACTGTTCCTTGTTCATCAATTACTGGGGCTGTTAAAACTGATGAAAGGGTTAAAAGGTGGGAAGAATCTCAAATAATCTGTGCAACTCCGCAAACTGTTGAATCTGACTTATTAAAAGGAAGATATTCTCTAAAAGATGTGTCTTTAGTTGTTTTTGATGAATGTCATCACGGTGTTGGATCTTATTCTTATGTATATTTGGCTTCAAGATATGTTAAAGAATCCAAATTTAACTTAATTTTAGGACTGACAGCTTCTCCAGGTTCTGATAAGGAAAAAATAAAAGAAGTTTGTGATAATTTATATATTCAAAGTATTGTAGTTAAAACTGAAGAGGATAATGATGTAAGACCTTATTTTAATCCGGTTGCAATAGATTGGGTTAGGGTTAAAATGAGTTCTGAGTTGGAAAAAATCAAAACACATGTTGATAAAGCTCTTAAGATTCGTCTTAAAGGCCTTAAAAACATGGGAGTTATTAGAACAGTTTCAGTTAACAAATTAGATATATTAAAAGCAAGAGGAAGAGTTCAAAGTGCAATTGCAAGGTCTGTAAATCCTAAAAAGGAATGTTTCCAAGCTATTTCTATTTTAAGTGCGGTTATTAATATACAGCATTCTCAGGAACTTATTGAAACACAAGGAGTAGTTACATTTAACAAATATGTGGCAAGATTGCGTAAGAAGAAAACAAAAGCTGCTAAATCATTAATTCAGGACCCTAATTTTGGTAAGGCTATTTATCTTGCAAGAGAAGCTGAAAAACATGGTTTGGAACATCCTAAACTTAAAAAAGTAACAGATATTATTAAAAAAGAATTGGGACAAAACGGTCAAACTAAATTGCAGTCTGACAGATATGTTAAAGATGCTGACCAAAAATCCTCAAAAATAATGGTTTTTACTCAGTATAGGGATTCACTTGAAATGATTCATCAGAAACTTGAAAAAGAAGGAATTAAATCTGCCAAGTTCTTTGGTCAGGCTTCAAGAGATGGTGAAAAAGGATTAACTCAAAAGGAACAAAAAGAAATCATTAAAGCCTTTAAAATTGGTGAATATGATGTACTTCTCTCAACAAGTGTAGCTGAAGAAGGAATTGATATTCCTGCTGTTGATTTGGTTATTCTTTATGAACCCGTTCCGTCTGAAGTTAGAATGATCCAAAGAAGGGGAAGGACTGGCCGTAAACGTTCAGGTCGTGTGAAAGTTCTTATTACAAATGGAACCAGAGATGAAGGTTATTATTGGGCTTCAGTTAATAAGGAACGCAGGATGAAACATCAGTTAATTGATCCTGATGTATTGGAAGAGTTAAATTCCAATGCTATTGAAAGAATGGAAAATGAAAAAAGGGTAAAGGTTTTAGATCCTACTCCTAAAAAAGAAGAACTTCCGGTTGTTTTTGCAGATACTCGTGAAGGTAATTCAAAGGTTATACGTCATTTATCTGAAATGGAAATTGATGTTAAAGTTCAGGCAATGGCTGTTGGTGATTATCAGGTAAGTGATGAAGTTGTTATAGAACGTAAAACAGCTAAGGACTTTGTTGATTCAATTGTTGACAAAAGACTATTTAAACAGGCAAGATCTTTAATGGAGGAATTTAAACGTCCGTTAATTATTCTTGAAGGAGATGACTTGTATAATGGTATGATTAATCCGAATGCAATTAGGGGTTCGATAGCTTCAATAGCTCTGGACTTTGGAATTAGTATTATACCAACAAGAAATGCTCAGGACACTGCAGCAATGATTAAAAGAATAGCTATTAGGGAGCAAAGTGGTGAAAAAACACCAATTCAAATAAGAACAGACAAAAAACCTGTTAACTTGTGGGAGCAGCAGCTGTTTATAATAGAATCCCTTCCAAATATAGGTCCTGTTAATGCTAAAAACTTATTGGAGCATTTTGGAACAGTAGCTAATATTATTAACGCGTCTGAGAGTCAGCTTCAGGAAGTTGAAGGTATTGGTAAAAAAACAGCAGCCAATATTCGTAAGGTAGTTGATTCCAAGTATTTATATTTCCAAAATGAAATTAAAGAAAAAAAATTATTGTAGGAAACTTGAAGGTAATTTAACCTTCAATCTCCCAAATCTTCACTATGTACTGGAGTATAATATTTTTCAGCTACAAATGTAGGTAAAATAGCACTTAATACAAGTATTCCAGTTATTACACTATATTCTGTCTGATTGATTAATGCATTATTTAGTCTGAATACTGCAGCGACAAGCCCAAATGTTAAACCGGTACTCATCATCATTGTAACATAGTTATAGTTTTGTTTTAAAAAGATTTTACTTGGATAATAAACTCCAATGTATTTGCTTAGTTGACGTAATACAAATAATGTTAAAAAGATTCCAAAACAGCTATATATTAAAGGTATGGAAACTTTCATTCCTCCAATTATGAAAAATATTGGAGTTATAATAGCAAATGCAACGGTTTTGAATCTGGCTTTAACTTCTCCTTTTTGTGTGTTTTTAAAGTGATCGGAAAGTATTACTCCTAGTATAAATGCAGGTAATATGGCTTGCCCGCCTCCAAGACTTCCAAAGAATATAAATCCTAAAAGTAAGACAAAAACATATTTTATTTCCAGTTCTCCTATTTTATTTTTAAATAATGGATTTTCGAAAAATAAATCAGATTTATAATAAGCCATTACAAGAACTGCTAAAGACACTACATAAAATAATAATGTATAAATGTCAAATTTTGTAAATAAAACACTTAAAGCTATTGCAGTACATATGTCTGTTATAAATGTTGCAACCATTATTAATTTTCCGATTTTGTATTTAAATAGTCCTTTTTGAGTTAAAACGGAATAAACAACTGCAATACTTGTTTCAGATAATGCCGTACTTGTTAATAGTGCAGGATTTAATTCCCATCCTATAATGTAATAAGTTACTAAAAACACGATTACGAAAGGAATTAGAAATGATAAAAAACCTATTGTAAAACTTTCTTTAAAATTATCTTTCATTAAGTCAACATCAATTTCGACTCCAGCTAGAAATGTAAGCAATATTCCTCCAAAACTAGCTATATAAATCATCTAAGATTCGCTGTGGAAGAATCCTAGATTTCCTATTATTACTCCTATTGCAATTTCAACTACTGTTACACTAATTCCAGTTTTAATAGAAATTACACTAGCTAGAATTATTATTATCCCTAAAATTAATGGAAATACATCAGCCATTAAATTATCCTCCTAAGTATTTTTTATATAACATAGGAGTTATCAGCAATTGCGGTTTGAAAATAAGTTTCTGGTGAACTCCAT
>OLWN01000783.1_pt1 | contig 13018 bp, 10 predicted proteins | sample 1644151 | NCBI WGS metagenome assembly OLWN01 (sample SAMEA103958121, study PRJEB25191) | human gut metagenome
GCTTCGGCGAAGCCGGCACCTGCTGCCGCATTTGCTCCATGGGCCCCTGCCGCATCACCCCCAAGGCGCCCCGCGGCATCTGCGGCTGCGATGTTCACGGCATCGTAGGCAGAAACTATCTGCGCTTCACCGCCGGTGGCTCCGCCACCCACTCCGACCATGGCCGCGAGATCATGCACACCCTGCACCAGACCCGCGAGGGCGGCAACTATCAGGTCAAGGATCCTGACAAGCTGATCCGCATCGCCAAGGAATGGGGCGTGGAGACCGAGGGCAAGGACATCTACGACCTGGCCCACGAAATGGCCGAGATCGGCCTGCTGGAATACGGCAAGCCCTTCGGCGTCCAGCGCTTCCTCAAGCGCGCCCCCGAGCACACCCAGGAGCTGTGGAACAAGGCCGGTATCGAGCCCCGCGCCATCGACCGCGAGGTGTCCCAGTCTCTGCATATGACCCATATGGGCTGCTCCTCCATGCCTGAGGCGCTGATCCGCCAGTCCCTGCGCGCCGGTCTGTCCGACGGTTGGGGCGGCTCCATGATGGGCACCGAGTTCTCCGACGTTATGTTTGGCACTCCCAAGCCCATTGACACCACCGCCAACATCGGCGTCATGGAGAAGGACAACGTCAATATCATCGTTCACGGCCACGATCCCTCTCTGTCCGAGATGATCGTGTTCTACGCCAACGACCCCGAGATGATTGCCTACGCCAAGGAAAACGGCGCCAAGGGCATCACCGTGGCCGGCGTCTGCTGTACCAGCAACGAGGTCACCATGCGTCACGGCATCCCCATGGCCGGCAACTTCCTGAATCAGGAGAACGTGGTGCTGACCGGCGCCTGCGAAGCCATCGTGGTGGACGTGCAGTGCATCTTCCCCGCCCTGGGCCCCCTGAGCAAGTGCTTCCACACCAAGTTCATCACCACCTCTCCCATCGCCCGCATTCCCGACTCCGATTTCATCGAGTTCCATGCCGAGAGCGCCGGTGAGAACGCCAGGAACATCGTCAAAACCGCTATCGAAAACTTCAAGAACCGTCGTCCCGAGCTGGTCAACATCCCCGAGCTGAAGACCAAGGCCCGCGTTGGTTACTCTCTGGAAGCCATCAAGAAGGAGCTGGACGGCGTGTGCAACTCCCACGTGGATACTTACGGCACCACCAAGCCCCTGATCGACTGCGTGAAGGCCGGCGTGCTGCGTGGCGCCGTGGCCATGGTGGGCTGCAATAACCCCAAGGTCCGTCCCGACACCGCGCATATCGAGCTGATGAAGAAGCTGCTGAAGAACGACATCATCGTCATTCTGTCCGGCTGCTCCGCTCAGGCTGCCGCCAAGGCCGGCCTGATGGATCCTGACGCCAAGGAATACTGCGGCGAGGGCCTCAAGCGCGTGTGCGAGCTGGTGGGCATTCCCCCTGTGCTGCACATGGGCTCCTGCGTGGATATCTCCCGCATGATGCTGCTGGCCTCCGATATCGCCAAGGATTGGGGCATCAACATCTCCCAGATCCCCCTGTGCGGCTGCGCACCCGAGTGGATGAGCGAGAAGGCCGTCTCCATCGGCAACTACGTGGTCGCCACCGGTATCGACACCTACCTGGGCGTGGATCCCTACACCAAGGGCTCCAGCGAGGTGGTGGAGCTGCTGCAGGGTGAGCACGGCGTGAAGGACTGGGTGGAAGCCCGCTTCATCGTGGACACCGATATCGAGAGCCTGGGCGACAAGATGATCGCCGGTATCGAGGCCAAGCGCGCCGCGCTGGGCATCTAAGTAAGAGCTGTATCTTGACTGAGGAAAGGTCGAACCAATGAAAGTAGCCATTACCGGAAAGGGCGGCGTAGGCAAAACAACGCTCTCCTCCACGCTGGCCCGCCTGTACGCCGACGAGGGCCGTACCGTGCTGGCCGCCGACGTGGATCCTGACGCCAATCTGGGATTGGCACTGGGCCTGACGGAGGAGGAGGTCAATTCCATCACCCCCATTTCCAAAATGCGTCAGCTGGTAGAGGAGCGCACCGGCGCCACCTACACCAATAAATTCTTCAAGCTGAACCCGCAGGTCAGCGATATCCCCGATAAGTTCGCCCGTGATATCAACGGCGTCAAGCTGCTGGTGATGGGCACGGTGGAGACCGGCGGCGGCGGCTGCGTCTGCCCCGAGCATGTGATGCTCAAGTCCATTCTCTCCGCGCTGGTGTTCCGCAAGGACGACGTGGTCATCATGGACATGGAGGCAGGTCTGGAGCATCTGGGCCGCGGCACCGCCGGGATCGCTTGATCGTGGTCATCGAGCCGGGCGCAAGAAGCGTGCAGACCTATGAAAAGGTGAAGCAGCTGGCCGCCGACCTTGGCGTCACCAAGGTGGACGTGGTGGCCAACAAGATCCGGGACGACGCGGATCGTGAATTCGTCCGCTCCCGCATCCCCGAGGAGAATCTGCTGGGCTTTATCAGCTACGACGCCGAGGTTATCGACGCCGATCGGCGCGGCCTTTCCCCTTACGATGTCAGCCCCAGGGCCGTGGAGGAGATCCGGGCCATCAAGGCGCGCATCGACGAGACTTGAATTTTTGAAAGGATGAAATAGATCAATGGGATTATTTGACAGAGTATTCAGAGGCTCCGACGAGATGTTTGCCAAGGCGGAGGCAGAGATCAACGCTGTCGTTGCCGAGCTGGGCGAGTCCGCTCCCATGAAGATGCCGGACACGGCCTACTACCTGTCCTGCATTTACGCCTATCTGGGCAAGAAGGTCACGACCCTGGGCGAGCTGCGCGACACCCTGGCCGACGTGAAGGCCATGATGACCCGCGAGTATAAGACCAAGGACATCTTCACCTCCGGCGTTGGCACCGCCATCGCCGCCGAGATGATCGAGGCCTGCAAGTATGCCCGCAACCCCGATCCCTATGCCGGCACCAACTACCACGGCCACTTCACCGATGCCGAGGTGCGTACCCTGGGCGTGCCTCTGGTCACCCGCGATATCCCCGGCTTCGTGGTCATGATCGGCCCCGCTCCCACCAAGGAGGAAGCGCTGGAAACCGTCAAGGGCTACCAGTCCCGCGGTATCTTCGTGTTCCTGATCGGCGGCATCATTGACCAGCTGATCGAGTGCGGCATGACCATGAACTTCGACGTTCGCGTCGTCCCTGTGGGCGAGGATATCTGGTCCGTGGGCCACATCATCTCTCTGGTTGTCCGCGCCGCCTTCATCTTCGGCGCTGTCCAGCCCGGCGATTATGACGGCCATATCGACTACTCCTTCCACCGCATTTTCGCGTTCGTCAACGCCTACGCTCCCGTGCCCGATATCACCGTGGCCTGCGGCGCCGGCGCCATCCAGCTGGGCTTCCCTGTTATCACCAACGATACCGATGACATGTGGGCCGTTCCCAAGTCCCTGATTATCAACGAGAATACCCAGGACTGGATCGAGACCTCTCTGGAGGCTCGCGATATCAAGATCAAGGTCACCAATATCGACATTCCCGTGGCCTTCTCCAACGCCTTCGAGGGCGAGATCATCCGCAAGAACGACACCCAGATCGAGATTGACGGCTCCCGCGTGGACTGCTGCGAGTTCTGCCGCACCGAAGAAGCCCAGAATATCGAGGATCACGCCATCATTCTGGACGGCCCCGACTTCGACGAGTTCGAGCCAGGCTCCAAGATCTGCCTGACCATCACGCTGGAGGTGGCCGGCAAGTCCTGGCAGACCGACTTCGAGCCTGTGGTCGAGCGTAAGTTCCACAACTTCCTCAACTGCATCGAGGGCGTCATGCATACCGGCCAGCGCGACATGATCCGTGTCCGCGTGTCCAAGTCCGCTTTCGAGGCCGGCTTCCGCGCCCGTCATCTGGGCGAGGTGCTGTATGCCAAGGTCAAGGGCGAGTATGAGACCGTGGTGGATAAGTGCCAGGTTCGCATCTGCACCCGTCCCGAGGGCTGCAAGGAGATCCGCGCCAAGGCCAACGAGGCGTTCGTCGCCCGTGACGCCCGCCTGAAGTCCATGACCGACGAGTCCGTGGATAAGTTCTACACCTGCATTCTGTGCCAGGCCTTCTCCCCCAGCCACGTCTGCATCGTCACCCCCGAGCGTCTGGGCCTGTGCGGCGCCGTGTCCTGGCTGGACGCCAAGGCCACCAATGAGCTGGACCCCAACGGCCCCTGCCAGATCGTTCCCAAGGATCGCTGCCTGGACGAGCGTCTGGGCGCCTACGAGGACGTCAACGAGGCTGTCAGCAAGTACTCTCACGGCGCGCTGGAGCGCGTGACGCTGTACTCCATTCTGGAGGATCCCATGACCTCCTGCGGCTGCTTCGAGTGCATCTGCGGCATCGAGCCCATGTCCAACGGCGTGGTCATCACCAACCGTGAGCATGTGGGCATGACCCCTCTGGGCATGAGCTTCTCCGAGATGGCGTCCATGACCGGCGGCGGCGTTCAGACCCCCGGCTTCATGGGCCACGGCAAGCAGTTCATCGCCTCCAAGAAGTTCCTGGCTGCCGAGGGCGGCATGGGCCGCATCGTCTGGCTGCCCAAGGAGCTGAAGGATCAGATGGCGGATCGCATCAACGCCACCGCCAAGGAGCTGTACGGCATCGACAACTTCACCAGCATGATCGCTGACGAGACCGTCACCACCGACATGGAGGAGCTGTATGGCTTCCTGACCGAAGTGGGCCATCCCGTTCTGGAGATGGAGCCCCTCATGTAAGGAAATCGTTCCAAATCAAAAAAGCGGTATTCGGGCTTTGCTCGAATACCGCTTTTTTCATGTACCGATAATGCCCTTTTATGTACCCATAAAGGCCGTTAATGTACCAATAAAAATCAGAATTTCGTCTGGATTTGTCCTTCTGCGGCGGACAGTATGGCGTCCGTGTTTTCGCCCAGCGTTTCCCGCAGCCACTTTTCTTCGCTGAATGTGCCCTCCACATGGGGCACCCGAAACGCTCCGGCGTCACACCCCAAGCCAATATGACCGCCCAAATTAGCGACTTTTCGGATATTCTCCTGGGCCGACCGGAGGATACGTTCCGCTACATCGTCCGGAAACCGCCCACTGCCGATCAGGTTGCCGATGGTGGAGAGAGTCGGTACCCAGACGGTATCGCTTTCTGCCAGAATATGGCAGGCTTCGTCGTCCAGATACGCCCCGTGCTCGATGCTGTCAACCTCTGCTGTGACGGTGTTTTTCACCGCTTTTGCTCCGTTGCAGTGGGCCATGACGGCAAAGCCCAGATCGTGGGCGGCGGCAATGAGATCATGCATCTCCGCACCGGTCAGCGGCTCCTCCGTCAGCACGCCGTAGGCGGAGAAATCCATCAGGCCGGAGACCATCAGCTTGATGAAATCCGCCCCGCTTGCCTGCGCTTCCGCCAATAATGCGCGGTATTCCGCGAAATCCGACCATCCCCGGCCAATGAAGCTGCCGTAGTGGCCTTTTTTGTAGATGGGAAACGCCGGGGTACGGTAGGTGATGCCGTATTCCGGGGCCAATTCCTTAGCCCGCAGGCAGACCCCGAACCGGTCGCCGCCATCCCGAAGATACGAAATTCCGGCAGATTGATAGGCGGAAAGACGTTCTTTGATCAAAATATCGTCCGGATGGGGCTGGTGTCCGGCGATGGCGGCCTTCCAGTCGCTGCCGGACAGCAGCATGTGGATGTGTAAGTCAGCAAACATGGCGGTCTCCTTTGACGGGGGTATTTGTGATACTTCGTAGGGGAGGGGTTCTACCCCTTCCGCTCAGTAAATTAAGCAGCTCAAATAGGCGACGGGCGGGGTAGAACCCCTCCCCTACGCACAGCGCCAGAGCGGTACTTACCGCCGTTCAAATAAACCAAAGCGGCAGGAGAGCCTGCCGCTTTGGGGTCATTTGGTTTCTTCAACTGCGTTGATCACGTCGCCCAGCAGGTACAGGGAGCCGTAGCACAGCACGGTACCGTCCTTACCCGCGTGGTCGATGGCAAGGCGGACGCCGTCCGCCACCGTGTCGCAGGGGGTGACGGGCTTGCCGAAGCTGACCAGATATTTCGCCAGCTCCTGCGCCGTCAGGGCGCGGGGATTGTCCGGGGTGACGGTGATGAACTCCACCGCGTGATCCGCCACACTGCGGTACATGCAGTGGTAATCCTTGTCGCCCAATACACCGGTCAGCACCGTCAGGGGACGGTTCGGCAAATAATCCGCGATATTTTGGGCCAGCGCCTGAATACACTGGGGATTGTGGCCGCCGTCAATGAGGAACAGCGGGGCGCGGCGGATGATCTGGAACCGGCCGGGCCACATGACGCGGGACAGTCCCTGACGGATATCGTCCTCGGTGATGTTCCAGCTCCGCTTTTGCAGCACGTCCAGCGTGGTCAGCGCCACGGCGGCATTGTGGAGCTGATGCTCGCCCAGCAGGGGGAGATGGAGATTTTCCCTGCCGCCGAAGTCGAAGACCTGCCCCTCCAGCGAATGCTGCCGCAGGTGCAGCTGGGTAAAGTCCACCTTGTGGAGCGCTGCGCCCACCTCGCGGCAGCGCTGCTCCACCACGGCTTCCACGCCGTCGGTGGAGCAGTACAGCACCGCGTCGCAGCCGGGCTTGATGATGCCGCTCTTGGTGGCGGCGATCTTCTCCAGTGTGTCGCCCAGCACCTCCGTGTGGTCAAGGCCGATGTTGCACAGCACGGCAGCCTCGGGAGCGCCGATGACGTTGGTGGCGTCGAACTCGCCGCCCATGCCTACCTCGCACACCACCACGTCGCACTGGCGGCGGGCGAACCACGCGAAGGCGATGGCCGTGACCATCTCAAACTCGGTGGGCTGCTCGAAAATGCTGTCGGCCAGCGGCTTGATCTCCTCGGTGATGGCGCACAGCTCGTCGTCGGGGATCTGCTCGCCGTTGATCTGCATCCGCTCGTTGAAGCGGACGATGTAGGGCGAGGTGTACAGGCCGGTGCGATAGCCCGCCTGCCGCAGCACCGAGGCCACCATGGCGCAGGTGGAGCCCTTGCCGTTGGTGCCGGTGACGTGAACAAATTTCAGCGTCCGCTCCGGATGACCCATCTTGTCCAGCAGGGCGCTGATGCGCTCCAGACCGGGGATGCTGCCCTTCCAGCAGACGGCGTGGATGTAATGTAAGGCTTCGTCCAGTGTCATTGTCCTGACACTCCTTTCTGCGCCGGTTGGGCGGCGGTAGGCCACACGCCGGCGGCGGTGAATACGCGGGAGCGGCACAGCGCCCACACCAGCAGCACATCCAGCACGCCGGTGACGGCGAACTGCACGCTGCGGGTGGCCAGCTTGGTCACGAAAAAGGCCAGCTTGCTGTCGCCGCCGTAGATCAGGGCCAGCGAGCCGCTCTGATAGAGAATGGAGCCCAGCACGATGGCCGGGAGAAACGCCGCGGCGATGCGCAGCGGAGAGATCTTCTGGGTCAGCCACGGGCGAAACAGTCCGGCGCACAGGCCGTACAGAATGGGCGGCACGCAGAAGATGGGATTGTAGCCGTAGGGGGTGAACAGGCAGCCGATGAAGTCGGCGGCGAAGCCGGTGAAAGCGCCAGGCAGCGGGCCGAACAGCATGCCCGCGATGAAGATGGGCACGGCCTCGATGGAGAAGCGGGTGGTCTCGTTGGGCATGGGGATCAGCAGACGGGCCAGAATGACGCTCAGCGCCGTCAGCAGCGCGCAGATGGCGATGGAGCGCACGCTCCATCCGGACTTTTCGGGATTTTTGGACATAAAAAAGGCCTCCTAACAAAAATGTGGGAGGAGGTTGGGGAAAGGGTATGCGATTGTTCCGCGCACGGCGTACCGTACTCTGCAACAGCGGATGCGAAGATGGCATCGCGGAGCAAGCTCCTTCGTCCGGCGGCAACCTCCCATCCGACCGGCACTTAACGCGCCACTTCTACTCTTGCAGCAAGGGATGTGTTCACAGAAGGAGAAGAGTTCCGGTCTGTGCACACTGCCTGTATCATACTAGGGACGGCGGCAAAATACAAGGCAAAAATCGGAAATTTTTATTTTTCGTCAAATTGTCAAAAAATTCACATAACGATACGGCTATTTTAACAACAGCGTGTAAACGAACTGTGAAACGCGCAAAACGAAATGGTTGTTTTGTGGGATTTGCACGAAATAAAGGTTGACAAAAACGCATGGTTTCAAGTATAATTTCTAATTGTAGAAAAAATAACAAGGGGAAAAGGAGAGCGGTGAAAGGCGCCGTTACCGCCCCGGCAAATGCGCAAAGCGCACGGCCCTGTGGTGAGAAAGGCGAACAACGTTTTCTGGCACACAAGGGGGCCGTTTTCCTTTTTTTAGGAGATATCCATGAAGCGGTATGAAGTGGTGCGGGAGATCGCCAACAGCTGTGAGCGCAACCAGATGCGGGACGTGCTGTTTTTCGAGGTGGACACCGACGACCCGGTGGAATGGGTCCGGCGGGAGATCAAGGGCGGCGAGGTACACCTTACCGCCGAGGAGGGCCGCCCCGGCGAGATGACCGTGTTTGTGGAGAGCGCGGGCATGTATCAGAAGTTTTTGTTCACGGAGCTGTGAAAGCTTCGCAGAATTCGCGCTCGCAGGCGCGAAAGAATCAAATCATTTTTCTGACGACATGCGCGTCAGAAAAATACTTCTCGGCCGCCAGTGTGTCCGAAGGACGCGCGCAGCCGGCCGCAAATCTTTTGGCAGAAAAGTCGTAAGACTTTTCGCCAGCTTGAATTTGTATCTACATCCCTGACCGGGATCATGATAAATTGGATGCTAAGGAGGGAATCTATTGAGCGTGTGAAGGGTGCGTTCAGCAAAAGCTGCGTGCTCCTTCAAGGTACTTCCAGCAAAGACCGGTATGGCCTGTATCGCAGAGACTGCCGGTCGGCCGGAGCATTACATGTAACCCCTATGGCCCGCGGAGAGCGACATGCCCCGCAGGCCCCGCAAAGGATGGATCGAAACTATGGGAAAAACACATATCATTGCAGTGGCGGGCAAAGGCGGCGTCGGCAAGACGACCACCTGCGGCATGCTGATCGACTATCTGTGCAAGGCGGGAAAGGGCCCGCTGCTGGTCGTGGACGCCGACGCCAACTCCAACCTGAATGAAGTGCTGGGCGTGGAAGTGGAGACCACGCTGGGCGACATTCGCGAGGAGATGGCCCAGGCGGAGAAAAACGGCACCGTGCCGCCCAGCATGACAAAGGCGGATTACGCCGAAATGAAGTTCAGCTCCGCGCTGGTGGAGGAGGACGACTATGACATGCTGGTCATGGGCCGCACACAGGGAAAGGGCTGCTACTGCTTTGTCAACGGCGTACTGAAGACGCAGATCGACAAGTACGTGGGCAACTACAAGTATATGGTCATCGACAACGAGGCCGGACTGGAGCATATCAGCCGCGGCACCCTGCCTCATGTGGATACCATGCTGCTGATCTCCGACTGCTCCCGGCGGGGCATTCAGGCGGCGGGCCGTCTGGCCGAGATGATCCGCGAGCTGGAGCTGAAGCCCGGCACCATGAAGCTGATCGTCAACCGCGCGCCCAACGGCGAGCTGAATCCCGGCGTGGCGGAGGAGATCGAAAAATACCACCTGGAGCTGGCTGGCGTACTGCCCCAGGACGAAACGGTTTACGCTTATGACTGCGAGGGAAGACCTAGTTCCCAGGTGCCCGACGACGCGCCCGTGAAAAAGGCGCTGGCCGGGATCATCAAGGAGCTGAAACTTTAAACAACATCTACAAGGGGGATTTGTCAAGATGTCTTTCGTACCCAAAAAGCATACCTACAACGCCCACATCAACGAAGTGGTGCTGGGTGTAGGCGACAAGGCCGTCACCATCGGCGGCCAGAACGTGCTGGCATTCCACACGTTTGACGGCGAGATCACCAACGCACCCAAGATCGGCGTGGAGCTGACCGACGCCGGTATGGCCATGTGCACCATGCCCGGAGAGCAGAAGTTCTATGAGGGCTGCGCTACCGTGGCCGACATGGCCAAGCGGGCCTCCGCCATGGAAGGCGCGTCCTTCATTTGCCTGCATCTGGAGGGCGCGGATCCCAACGGCGAGAACAAGTCCGTTGACGAGTGCGTGGAGCTGGCCAAGTCCGTGGCCGACGCTACCGACATGCCGTTGGTGGTGATGGGCTGCAAGAATATCGAGAAGGATACCGAGCTGTTCAACAAAATCGCCGAGGCGCTGGCAGGCAAGAATATTCTGGTGCTGTCCGCCCGCGACGAGAACTACAAAGCCATTGGCGCTGGCGCAGGTCTGGCCTACGGCCAGAAGGTGGGCGCGGAGTCCGCCGTGGACATCAACCTGGCCAAGCAGCTGAACACCGTCATGACCCAGCTGGGCGTCAGCGCCCAGTCCATCGTGATGAACATCGGCTCCGCTGCCGCCGGTTACGGCTTCGAGTATGTGGCCTCCACGCTGGACCGCGTGAAGGACGCCGCCCTGAGCCAGTCCGACGCCATGCTGCAGATGCCCATCATCACCCCCGTGTCCGCCGACACTTGGGGCGTGAAGGAAGCGATCATGCCTGAGGCCGATATGCCCGAGTGGGGCTCTCAGGAGGAGCGCGGCATTGAGATGGAGATCGTGACCGCCGCCGCCGTGCTGGCCAGCGGTTCCGACGCTGTGATCATGCGCCACCCCGAAGCCATCCGTACCATCGCCGCCATGATCGGCGAGTTGGTCTGACGCGGAAAGGAGGAAGCGAACAATGGCTGTTAAAGGTTTAGATATTTTCAAGCTGTCTCCCAAGAAGAACTGCAAGGAGTGCGGCGTTCCCACTTGTATGGCATTCTGCATGAAGGTGGCGCAGGGCGCGCTGCCCATCGAGAAGTGCCCCTATATGTCCGACGAGGCCATCGCCCTGCTGAGCGAGGCTACCGCGCCCCCCATGAAGGCCATCGAGGTGGGCGGCATGAAGCTGGGCGGCGAGACCGTCATGATGCGTCATGAAAAGACCTTCGTCAACCGCAACCGCTTTGCCGTGTCCCTGTGCACCTGCATGGACGACGCCGCTGTGGACGCCAAGCTGGCCGAGATGAAGGCCGTGGATTACGAGCGTATCGGCGAGCGTGAGTATGTGGAGTTCCTGCTGGTTCACGACGGCGGCGACGGCGCACGTCTGGCCGACCTGTGCAAGAAGGCTGCCGCTACCGAGCGTGCCGTCATCATCGACACCGACAGCGTGGACAACGCCAAGCTGGCGCTGGCCGCCATCGGCGACACCAAGCCTGTGCTGAACGGCGCCAATAAGGACAACTACGAGGCCATGAGCGCCCTGGCCGTGGAGGCCGGTGTGGTGCTGGGCGTCAAGGGCGCCGATCTGGCCGAGATCCACGACACCGTGGCCGCGCTGGAGAAGCTGGAGAACAAGAATCTGGTCATCGACGTGACCGGCGCCACCATCAAGGAAACCTTCGCCAACGCCGTGCTGGTGCGCCGTACCGCCCTGAAGGACGGCGACCGCACCTTCGGTTATCCCTCTCTGGTCAATCTGGCCAAGCTGTGCCACGGCGACGTGCACATGGAGACCGCGCTGGCGGCCCTGTTCACCATGAAGTACGGCTCCATCGTGGTCATGGAGACCATGCGCTATGCCGAGGCCCTGCCGCTGTACGGTCTGCGCCAGAACGTGTTCACCGATCCTCAGAAGCCCATGAAGGTGGAGCCGGGCATCTATCCCATCAACGGCGCGACCCCCGACGATCCCTGCGCCCTGACCGTGGACTTCGCCCTGACCTACTTCCTGGTGTCCGGCGAGCTGGAGCGCTCCAAGGTGCCCGTCAACCTGCTGATCACCGACGCGTCCGGCATGTCCGTGCTGACCGCGTGGGCCGCCGGTAAGTTCTCCTCCGGCTCCATCAAGAAGTTCTTCGACGAGTACGATATCGCCGGTAAGATCAACAACCGCACCCTGATTATCCCCGGCAAGGCCGCCGTGATGAAGGGCGACATTCAGGATAAGCTGCCTGACTGGAACGTGGTGGTCGGCACCCGCGAGGCCGTGGAGCTGGTGAAGTACCTGCGCGACGGCGAGTACATCAAGGCTGCCGAGGCCGTGGCCGCTTCCAAGAAGCCTGCCGAGGAGAAGAAGACCGTGGACGTGGACGCGCCGCTGGACTTCGAGAAGATCTCTATGTCCATCCCCAAGATCGACGTGGTGGACATGGGCGTGACCTACAAGCAGCGTGACCCCAACTCCCCCAAGTTCGTCACCATCGGCGAGCGCATCCACTGCATCAGCCCCGTGATCCGCGAGGCCATGAACACCATGAACCCCGAGCCCATCCTGAAGCGTGCCGCCGAGCAGATCAAGGCCGGCGCTACCTATCTGGACGTGAACATCGGTCCTGCCGAGTCCAACGGCCCCGAGCTGATGACCTGGGCGGTCAAGCTGCTGCAGGAGAACTTCAACAACGTGCCTCTGGCTCTCGATACCGCCAACAAGAAGGCCATCGAAGCCGGTATCCACGTCTATAACCGCACCAACGGCAAGCCCATCGTCAACTCCGCCGACGCCGGCTCCCGTATCTCCAACATCGATCTGGCCGCCGCCAACGACGCCATCGTTATCGCCCTGTGCTCCGCCGATGGTATCGCCAAGGACAACGAGGAGCGTATGATGCACTGCCACCACATGCTGGAGCGCGGCCTGAGCCTGGGCATGGACGCTTCCGACCTGTGGTTCGACCCCCTGTTCCTGGTGGTCAAGGGCATGCAGGATAAGCAGATGGACGTGCTGAACGCCATCAAGATGTTCGCCGACGAGGGTCTGAAGTCCACCGGCGGCCTCAGCAACAACTCCAACGGCGCCCCCAAGGCTGTCCGTCCCATTCTGGACTCCACGCTGGTGGCCATGGCCATGATGCAGGGTCTGACCTCCGCCATCGTCAACCCCAACGACCTGCGGCTGATGGAGACCATCAAGTCCTGCGATATCTTCAAGAACCACGTGCTGTATTCCGACAGCTATCTGGACGAGTAAAAACCTGTTTCTTTTCCC
>OLWN01000784.1_pt1 | contig 13001 bp, 16 predicted proteins | sample 1644151 | NCBI WGS metagenome assembly OLWN01 (sample SAMEA103958121, study PRJEB25191) | human gut metagenome
ATTCACAGGGGCTACTTTTATGTGAAAATTAGATGATAATGATAATTGAGTGATAAATGTTAAATTTATGTGAACTTTAAAAAGTGTTGCAATTGCAACATGCTTTTTTATTTTAAATGTGTTATAATGTACTTGACAATAAGGAAAAAGCACACCCTTTCCCCGTTTTCTTATTGTTGTTATCATATTTTCGGGGGGTAGTTGCTCCTGATAATTTTCTACCCCTCGGACAAAGATAAGTCCAAATAATTGGACTACGGAGATATGTAGAATGATTGATATATTTGAAGAGTATCGAATTGATAAAGAAAAATGTAAAGAAGAAAAAAAGTTACTGTTTCAATATCATAGAATTAACAAGTTAAATAAAACATTAGCTATGTTTAGCTATAAAAAACTTCCCGATACAATACCACAAAGAAGTATAGAATTGATGTTTCAAACTCAGGGTTATATAATATGCGATGAATATAAAGATAATATATATATTTTTTACGGTGGTTTAGGTGGTGAACGCGACTATAATTATATGCCAACATTAGCTACATACTCTAACCCATATCTAAATATATCAAGACAACGTAAAATAGGTACAGAATGTATAGTTGTTCCTAATGATTATTTATATTTAGGTTTATTACCTATTCATGAATACTATTCAAAACAAGAAACTGAAACTGATTTATCTATGAAATTAGTTAAAGTTTCTCAGCGTTTAATGTCGTTATTAACAGCACCTGATGAACGTACAAAACAATCATTAGATTCAGTATTTAAAGATTTGCTTGACGGTAAATTATCGTCTGTTGTTGATGACAGTTTAATGAAAAATATTGAAAGTTTTCCCTATGCCCAAAGTAGCGCGGGTCAAACTATTATTCAATTATTGGAAGCTAAACAGTATGAAAAGGGTAGTTGGTGGAATGAAATAGGTGTTCAGTCTAACTATAATATGAAAAGAGAAACTATAACGGCTAATGAAAATATATTAAATGTTGATAGTTTGTTACCATTATGCGATATAATGTTGGATTGTAGAATGAAAGGTGTTGAGGAAATCAATAAAAAGTTTGGTACTGATATTTCTGTTGATTTTTCTTCTTCTTGGAAGAAGTTAAGAAATGAAATAAAAATAACTGAAAGTCAATTAAAACCGATTGAAGATGTAAAGTCCAATCAGTTGGACAAAACAGAAAAGTCCAAACAGTTGGACAAGACAGAAAAAATACCAAATAGTGAGGAGTGATATGGCTGGTTATTTATTTCTGAATGTTGAAAAAGATATAAAATCTTTAAGAGATTTAGACCCTTACGATGAGGGTTATCTACTTGATTTCAATTATAATTATTCATTAGGACGAAAAGTTTTCAGTGATGCCATGATAGGGTTTCTCACTAAAATGTTTGGAACGGGTACTAAATTACATTTATCCTATTTCGCACGGTCTAAAAATAAAATTTTATCACCGTTAATGTATAATTTACTCAGACGGTATGGTTATTCTATATCTCAAGTCGATAGATTTGTATATAATAGTGGAGTTAATATTTTAGGTAAACAAACTTTAAAATATTATAAGTTAGGTTTTCTTAATACGAATGACCCTCTCGGAGCTTTATGGGATATTATAGAGCAGGAAAATTTAGCGAATTGGAATAGAATATATAATGAATATTATGACTCTATTTATGAAGCTTTAAGTCCCTATGATATGAATGTTAATATATCTAATTCTGATATATTAAACTCTACCGATAAGACAGCAAATACAAGTAAAATAGATATTACAGATGTAACAGATATAACCGATAGTGAAACTAAAACTAATACAGAAACATTGAATACTACTGACTCAACCGAAGTTAAAAATACTTTAAAAGATAGTGGTTCAAGTACCAAACAAACTTCTGCTACTGATAATAAAAATAGTAATAATCGATATGCGTTTAATAGCGCATCTAACCCTGTTAAAGTTGATGAACAATTATCTTCTTTCAATAATAATGAAACGGTAACACCTAACTTAACTCATGAGGAAACAGGTACAAATAAACTTACTAAGGGTGGTACAGTTTCTAATGAAGGTAGTACGACTAAAACAGGTAAAAATTCTAATACAATTGCTAATAGCGGTACAAGCTCAAAAGATAATACGTATAACAGAGAAAAGACTTTTGAAAGTCTTATAAGACGTGTTGGTAATATCGGTAATATTACCAAACAAGACTTGTTACTTAAAGAAATTCAGTTAAGGAAATATAAGTTGCAAGAACAAATTTATTCAGATTTGGACAGATATTTTGTCTGCCAAAAATATATTTAAAGGAGAGTTTTTATGACAATCAACAATATTCTCAAAATCATTTATGCGGTTATGGTACTTATTTCCGTAGCACTTTCTATCGTGGTTACTATAAGAAGTTTCCGCTCTAAAAAGAAAAACGGAAAGTCCAATCAGTTGGACGACACCAATTTCTTCATTTCAATGTTGGATAAAATGGTTGATTATCTTTCTACTGCCGAGAAAGTTTATGCGGCATTTAAAGATAAAACCAAAGATTACGGCGAAATGAAATTGAATGACGTCTTGTCCAAAATACAGAATGATTATATTAGCTCGGGAAGAACTTTTAATAAGACTGAATGGACTAATATAATTGATAAAGTCATCGGTATGACAAAGGTTGTGAACAATGATAATATCAACAACATGTAATCGTAATTTATTATTTTTTGATAAACAATATTTAAATATTTTAAATAGAAAAGAACAAATAAAAAATAGTTTTATTGGCTTTCAGATGGATGGCTCTATGTGCGGTTTTAAAGAAATAAAAAATAGTCCAGTAAAATTTGCCTCAGAAATGTCATTAGTATTGAATGTTAAAGATGAATCAGATAAAACTATTTTACTTAAACCTCTGGATGTTGATAGGTCAACTTATTATTGTGATGATACAAAATTTTATATATCACAAGGTGTTAACCAAAGTACATCACTAAAACTTTCGCTATTTAAGTCAATTCCAGGTTTTGAACGATTATTAAATATATCTTGTGCATATAATAGCAACTTAAATTCATATAGTATGCTATTTACATATTTAGAAAGGAGTACATAATGAGATTTGAACAAGTTGCACCGCTTCTTAACTCGGTGCTTAAAGAAACTCTTGGCGAAACCGCCGTTCAAGTCGAGGACTTACAGAACGTTGTAGAACTCGGCAAAGCTTATGAAGATATTATCAATAACGATGCTTATGATAAATATTGTAATAAGGTAATCAATAAAATCGGTAGAACTATTTTCGTTGACCGTGTTTATAAAGGTCAAGCACCGTCGGTACTTATGGACGGTTGGACATATGGTTCTATTATGGAAAAAATATCTTGTGAACCGCCTGAAGCTACGGATAATGAAACGTGGAAACTTACTGACGGTCAAACATATAATCAAGATACTTTCCATGCACCTAAGATAACGAGTAAATTCTTTAATTCGAGTGATACATTTACTATTAAAATGTCGTTTACTCAGAAACAAGTTGAGCAGAGTTTTACTTCAGCAAGTAAATTGGCGGCGTTCTTCTCTATGATTGAGACTACCATACTCAATAGAAAAACTATGGATTATGATAACCTTATCATGAGAACAATAAATAACTTTACGGCACAGACTTTATATTCGGCATACGGTAAGAAACTTACCGAAACAGACTATGCAAAAGCAAGTACTAATAGAGCTGTCAACCTTTTGTATCTGTATAAAGTTGTTAACCCGACAAGTACAGTAACTGCTGAAAACTGTATGTATGATTTGGACTTTATTAAGTTTGCAAGTTATACAATGAAGAGATATTCCAAACGTTTGGAAAAAGCAAGCAAGTTATTTAACTACGGTGGTAAGACGAGATTTACACCCAAAGATAAACAGAAGTTTATTCTTCTTGCTGACTTTGCTGACGCCGCTGACGTTTATTTACAGTCCGAAACATTCCATAATGAAATGACAAAAATCGATGGCTATGAAACGGTAAGCTATTGGCAGGGTTCGGGTACTGATTATTCTTTCGGTGAAATATCAGATATCAATGTTACGATTAAAGATGTGTTCAATGACAGTCCTACGACATCGGGTCTTACAATACATTGTAGTGGCATTCTTGGTGTGTTATTTGATAGAGATGCTCTCGGTGTTTGCAACAAAGAAGATAGAGTTCCTACTCATTATAATGCGGCAGGTGAATTCACTAACTTCTTCTATAAGAGCGAAGCTGAATATTTCAACGATTATGACGAAAACTTTGTTGTTTTCTTCGTATGTGATTAAAATAGTTATAACAAATTGGCTAAGAGGTTGCGAAAGCAACCTCTTTTCCAATTAGTTGGACAAAGAGGTGAATTATGCAACACAATATTATATTATATAATAATAAGTCTGAACAAAATAGACTTGATAAAACAAATTATTTAACTAAATTACAAGAAGTTGAGGGTGAATTAAGAAGTGATACTAATATTTTAAACCCTGTAATTGATATATATTTGTTACATCAAAATGTTTCTATGGAAGCGTATCAAGTCAATTATATTTATATCCCCGATTTCGGAAGATATTATTTTGTTACAAGTTTTGATATTTGTAATGGTGAAATTGAACATATATCAAGCACTACTATAAAACAAAATGTGTTAATAAGATTTTATTTACAAGTTGACGTTTTGATGTCTTGGAAAGACGAAATTAAAAAATTAGAATGTTTCTTTGAAAGAGCAGGTTATCGTACAGGGTTTGATATATTTATGCCTGATAAATATTTAAAGGCTTTAAATAGTAACAAATATACTATTAAAAATTCAACAGATAGTCAATTGTATGATTTCTCACAATTACCTAATGATACTAATCAACATTTCTTTTATACTGTAAATGTGTCGAGTGGACAAGGTGAATATGAAATGAGTATTGTATCACCTAAATGTCCTTTTCAAATGTTATATACAATAAGCGAAAAAGGTATTGTACAACTATCTCAATTCACAATACAATTAAATGCAGGAGCAACTGTAATATCTTTATTAGAATCATTTTATGGTAACGTTAGCGAAGCTATTGGTTCTGTAAAATTATTTCCATTTGATGTTAAGCAATTAGCGGGTGGTTCTCAAAAAGATAACATATATGTTGGTAATTGGGCTATACCTATGAAAGTAGAAAATATTACTACTTGCTATGAAATATCTTCTTTAAATAATATTATTACAATAAATGGCGGTTCTGTAAATTTATTTACCGAAATTGAAGCTATGAATAAAGGTTTTGCTTTATTTCAACCTTATACAGTCATTGAACTATTTATACCATATTACGGTTTTGTTCAAATTGATATAACAAAATATATAGATGATTGGTCTATAATAGGTGATATTACAGATATTGATATTCAATTAGTGTATACCGTAGATTTATTTACAGGTAGAGGTAACGCATATCTATTTAATAAAACTAAATATGGTGAATTTAAAAACGATATAGATGATTTTATGACCAAAGTTAAATTTGCTGTTGATGTATATCCTGTTACTATGGGTGTTGAAATACCTATAACAGCAAATAGATATGGTAATGGTATGCGAGATTTAATATTAAATACGGCAAAAGTTGCTACACAATTAGCGATAGGACATCAAACATATAATGAACAAGATAAACAAAATGTAAGAGATTTTTTAACTGATAAAAAGACTGAAGAAGAGTATAGAAGTACTGCTTCTAAAATAACGAAACAACGTAATATTGGTGTAGTTTCTGCTATAAATGAATGTTCTGTTGCTGCAATAATAGGTGAAAGTGCCCATTTTAGTTGTGGCGCAATTTCTAATGGTTGGTGTGAGATAGCTAATATAAACGGACTTTCTGCTCGTATATATGAAACAAGAATAATTAAAGATGACAATTTTAATAAATTTTATGGCGCACCATATAACGGTAGTAATACAGTTGGTGGCGCACCCGCAGGTTTTATAAAAGCAGCTGTTGTTCACACGGATGGTTTACGTTGTCTTAATGACGAACGTAATGAAATTGAATCTTTACTATTAAATGGAATTATCACAAATTAAAAGACGGTCGAAAGACCGTCTTTTAATTTGTCCAACTATTTGGACATTGAAATTTTATATAGTTTTACTGTATCAATTATATCTTTATTCATATTGTTATTATGTAAAATTGTTTCAGTAAATGTATCAGTTGTTCTGTATATTCTAACTAATTTTTCATTGTCTGATATTCTTTTAAATACAATACTATAAAATGGTAGGTCATGTTTTTTTAATTGTGTAATAATTTTTGTTTGTATAACAATATCTGCCATCATACGAAATTCACCTCACTTTTAGACCACTGCACAAAGTTTCTTACAATCTCACCAACCTCATTATCTTGATAAAATACACGGTCATTAACAAAAAACCACCATATACGTTTTTCAAATTCATTTGTAGGTTTTGATATTCTACGTGATACATTTAGATTAGATGTAAACTTTTGTGAATATATCTTATCTTTATATTCATTTTGTATTGGAGTAGTTTTACGATGTATATATGTAAATAACATCTGTTTTTCTGGTATCTGTATTATTTCACATTGAAGAATGTTTTCCTCAAATATAATAAAATAATATGCTTTAATATCTTTCGGATAATATTTATCTACGGGTAAATGTGGATATATAGATATCTCCCATGTACCCGAAGTTATCATTGAAAGTTTTGGGTTATTAAACGCGAAATATTTATCTGATTTTTTACCTTTCTTTGTTGCCGCACAATATTCAACCGCTACCTTTAAATCAGTATCACCGTATGTATATAAATCTATTGTACCTTGTTTCATTTTTTCTATGTTAGTTAAACCCATATCTTTGAAATATGGAGAATATTTATTAACTGTATTTCCTAACATAAATATACGAACATCATCTTTTTCACGAATTATTGTTGAAAGAGTATTCATAAATAAAACAAATTCGTTAGTAAGATAACCCATACGAGATAAAAATTCATCAAATAATATATTCTTTACTTTTGGATATGCTGTTGATTTATCATGTTCAACTGAATTTAATGAAAACGCATAACAGAAAGGTTCAGGAGCAGGTGTTGTTTTCTTAGTTTTTTCATCATAATATCCTAAATACCATGTTGAAGCATAATAAGTTATTGTGTTGTATTTACCTTTTGAATATTTAAATACAAGATTGTTTGCTACTATTGCGTCAAACATTTGACGTCCTCGTTTTCCTGTAAAATCATCAAGATAACGACGAATTATAGCTAATTGATGACCTTTTTCACAATACTCTTTAAGCGAAAATTCTAATACAGAATATGTTTTACCGTTAGAACGTTCACCTATTATTATATTATATTGTGCTTTTTCTTTAAGAATATTTTCAAGAGAATAGTATTTCATTTTATATCTTAATTATATTTAATTCCTATATCATAATGTAATTTACATAACTTATATAATTCTTCGTATGTTTCATCAGAATATTCATATATGTTTGATGAAATTATTACACGCTTAAATCTTTTATTATTAAATTCATTTTTTATAAAAGTTATTATATTATCAGTTTCAACCGTATACATTACATTATGTTCTAACAATTCTACAATTATAATATATTTTAATAACATATCTTTCACTTCCTATCTATATAATTATATATTATAAATATACAATTTAATAAAATACCTGTACCAATTATAACAAGAGTTATTATTAAATTATATTCAAATGATAACTTATGATAAAACTTTGATACTTGTATTACAGTAAATAAATCTATACATAATAATATTAGTATACCAAATAATGTTATAACCTTACTTATTATTTTCATTTTTTAACCTCTCGTATTCTTTTATTATTTCAATAATATCATTAGTTAAATTCTGTGTACATTGCTCTATATTTTTCACATAATAAGGACAATATGTACATAAATCATAAGAATCTATACATAATTTTAAAGCTTTTTTAACTTCTGAAAAAGTTTTCATAATTATCTAAACTACCTCTCATTAAACATATTATATTTTCTAATATCCGTTTTCTAATTGCTTGTTTTGGTAAATTATAACCTAATAATATTTCAATCTTATTGTGCTGATTAAACTGTATTATTGTTTTAGTTCCTTGTATAGAATATTTTGGATATACAAAAAATTCAAATTTCATACAGCATATTTCTCTAATAGTATTTAAACAATCAGATACTTTTTCAACCTCTTTTTCAAAATCAATCATCATAATCTCCTTTGTCCAATTATTTGGACTATTTTAAATTCACTTTTATATCTAATAAAAAGTTTACAAATTTTTGTGCTAATGACATATCATAACTTGCAGGTTCAAGATGTATTGATGATAATTCATCATATTCACCTATATTACCTAAATAATCTTTTACTGTACCTTTACGTCGTTCATCAATATATGTATGAGTTAATTTACCTGTATATTCTGATGGTATATATAATCCATTATTAAAATTTTCAAATACTTTATCTTTATATTTGTTTAATAAATATGGTACTGCTTCCTTTTTATTAACACCCGAAACTGTTATAGATATTTTATTATCTTTTTCTGTTATATATCTTTTAGCCCCAAGTGTTTTAAATCGTGTATATATACCTTCATCAGACCATATACCTAATTGTTTTACTTCACCATAGATATTTTTAGGTGCTGTTAAATTATAATCTAAATTATGATATAACATAACTTTCTTTAGCTTATTTCGTACTAAATCATTATATAAATTTATGTATTTTATATGATTTTCATAATTTATTACTTTTACACTATCAGTATCGCTATAAATATAATCATTTTTAAATTCTAAAATAGCTGACCATAAATTTCTACGAGCGTAAGCAGTTACCCAAATTCCCCAAGGATAATATAGAAAACGTTTCACCGATTTATTGTAAGAATTTAATGACTTATCAATATCGTTTATTTCCTTATCCCAATTATTATCGTATAATATTTCATCTCTACATGGGTCTGTAACACACATACCATATTCTGCATTTACAGTTTCCTTAGCATTTAAATATTCTGCTTCCTTACCTTTAACGTCTTTTAATTCAGTTTTTTCTGAATATTTTTTTAATATAGATAAAACAAATTGTTTTGGTAAATATTGTTTATCAGCAATATACATATTAAGAATATTAACGTTAGACCATTTATACGTATTTTTTATTATAAAATAATCTTGTTCAGTTATTGATATTATTAAATGACTTGCTTTAACAACCCTACCGTTATTTTCAGTTTGTTCTCTTAATTCTGTACAATGAGATGATGAAATATATGTTTCAAAATCTATTATACTTTCTATATTAAAGAATTCACATTGTATTAAACAACAGTACATTTTCAAAGTATTTTCAAATTGTCCAACTGATTGGACTTTTACTTTTCTAAATTTTGACATCGGAAATTTTTCGCTTACTAAAACATATGGATATGATGAAGTAAAATCATATGACTTTACATTATGAACTATTTCATTAACCCAATATGGATTTGCATGTGTAAAACCACCTGAAAATGCGCTTTTTGTAATCATATAAATATCTCTATTTAAAGTTAATTTTGATATTAGAGACCTATATTTATGATATTGATTATTATCTCTTTTACTCTCAGAACCATATAAACACATATTACGAGTGTAATTTCTAACAAACCCTGTTTTTGTTAAAGGTATATCATATATATTAACGCATCGTTCTATTTGTTCTTGTATATAACATACAACTATTAAAACATCGTTAATACAATATTTTAATTCATCTTCATATAATGGCGTTTTTGACGTTCTTACTAATCTATAATCTAAATCCCCTTTTAATTTTTTTATATCATAAATATGTAAATTTTTAGCTAATGTCTCTAAATTATACCCTGATAATAAATAACTACACCTAAATTCAATACCTTCTAATGTTACTGCTTTTAAAGGTTTTCTCTCATCTAATGAAAATACTTGAAGCCAATTAAGTCTTTTTCTTATAAACTGAAATTCATATGATAAATTATGAACATATATTACTAATCTACACCATTCATTAGTTTTAAAGAAATTAACTAATATATTATATAATTCATTAAATTCTTCCCATGTACGTCCTATTATAACATATCCATTTATACAAAAACTCCATTCATACATTATTGCAACCTTTTCCAATTGATTGGACTTTCTAAATGATGATGTTTCTATATCAAATGAAATAGGTATATTATAGTAAGAAATTTTTTTATTATTCTTAACAATAGGACAATCTAAAAAATCTAATAATATAGACTTTAAATCATTAACAGTATGATATTTATTTTTTTCTTTTAATGAAATTATCGTCATCAGTGTATTCATTATTGCTCCCCAATGACAATATATCCTCACTACTGATATCGTCTGAATTTAATTGAGTTTCTTCATATTTATTTCTTATTTTTTCGCTAAAATAATCTATCATATCACCTATAAATTCTTTATTAAATTCAGATGTAAACTGTGTTATATTCTTAGGAATTTGTATATCAACCATAGCTTCATAGATTTCACGTTGTCTTTGATTACTATCATAAAAATCTTTTGTTGTAGCTGATGGTTGAATTTCTTCTAATTTATTGTAAATATCCCATAAAGCTTTATATTGATTTTCATCTAATTCAAATTTATTTATAGGTTTGTCGTTTATACCTACCTTTTCATTTAACCTATTAACAAAATTTTTTAAAGTATCTTTCCAACCTTTAATTGTACTTGTTTTAGCCTGTAAAAAATTACGTGTTTTTGATATTTGACTTCTTAAATCATTTTTATTACCACTCGGTATAAATGAAAATTTAGTATTAACTTCATCTTTATATATCGTAGGTAAAGGTATATTATTTCGATGATATGCTTCGAGAGCCGCCTTTCGACGTCTCTCTGCATATACACCTATTTGTTTCTGATACTTATACATTTCATCATAGGACATTTTATTTATTTGTTCCCATGGAATTGATAATAAATCAGAAATTTTCATTTAATTCACCTTTATTCATAATAAACAACTCTCCCGTTGCATCATCTACAAAGTTAAGATATTTTATAAAGGTATATCTTTTTAATACCCCCTCTTTATCTTCGTATTCTCTTCTTGCTATAATTACAGATACTTTTGCGCCAATCATTTCCTTTGTTGACGTATAACCGCAAAATTTAGCATATGATTTAAAATACTTTTCAGTTACGTCCCATTTTAAACGTCTAACTTCACCATTATCATCAACTATATCACAAGTTGTTATAAAGTGAATTGTTTTTTTATTTTCTTTTGAGTTTCTTTCTACCTTTTCTATTCTGATTATTTTTCCGTCCATTTTTTATTTACCTCGTTAATTTTTATACCCCAGTCAAATTTTCCAATTAGTTGGACTGAGAACAACTAAATCAAATTGTCCAATTAGTTGGACTATCGCGTATGTACGCAATTATATAATGTTAAATATATTAAATTGTAATGCGAAAACAATGTGATAAATATGTGACAAACTTATGATAAGTTTGTGAAAAATTATATGATAATTATGTGAAAATATTGTGATAATAATGTGACAGATATTTTCACAATTCTAACATAAATGAAATTATCATGAAAATTCTATCACATAACTATCACTATAAAATCATGAGGAAATCACCCTTTCGGGTGATATCCTTGTGAAATTGTTTTTACTGATTTTCATTTTCTGTCATTTTCTTATCATAATCAAATAACATTTCTTGAAAATCCTTGTTGTCCTTATAGCGGTTTAAAATCGCTTTTAAGGCGTTGTATATGGTTGCTGTTTCCTCGGTTTCCTCGGTTTCCTCGGTTTCCTCGGTTTCCTCGGTTTCCTCGGTTTCTTCTGTTGTTTCCTCTGTTACCTCTGTATCGTCTGTTAAATCGTTCCCCGCGTACGTTTCAAGCGTTTTCTTGATTTCCTTTACAGTTTGCGCGGGGTTTACTTTGAAATCGGCTACAAGCTCGCGTATTTTTTCAACATCGATACCGCTTTCATATATTGCTAATAATTGCGCATACTCGAAATCTCTTGCTTTCGAACCTTCTACATAAAAAATTGAGTGCGCGCCGTCCTCAGTAACAAGCGTTCCAACATTTGCATAGTTATATGCGTTTTGTTTTTTCAATCCACGTTCCCTACTTGCAAAATCTTGATAATTTTTGTATTTCGATTTCCACAAAACACAATCGCGGACGCGTTGCATTAACTTGCATTCGGGTAATAATGTACGACCGCGTACGGCGTCCATTTGTTGGCAGAATGCTTTTACGCTCTGAATGTCTTTTACGTTCGATACGTCGAAAACCTTTTGAACCTCCGCACAAACCGCCGTTACAATGTTTACGCGCTCTATTATTGCGCTTGTTTTTGCCTCGTTTGCTGTCTTGTTGCTTTTTGTACTCATTGTTGTACACCTCGTTTAAAGTCTCACGGACTATTATTTTTTGTCCAATTAGTTGGACTTATTTTTGTACAAAATTCGCTATTAAATTTTGAAAACTACAACGAATTTTGTACAAAATTCGGTAAATAGGGTAGACGTATATGAATATCATATACTATCATCTTATTTACAGTTATATTTTACCACTGAAATGTAAAATCTACAAGCATTATGTGAATATATTATGTAATCTGTGAAAATAAATTTACATATATCTATCATAAAATTATCATATTATGTTTACTAAGTTATAAACATTATCATATAACTATCACATTTTGATTAAGAAACTATCACAAAAATTCTTGTGTTATCATTGTGATATTGTGAAATCTATTAGCATATATTTGTGATAAAATAGTGATATCGTTTTTTAATTCGCATTTTCGGTAGCCCCTGTGATA
>OLWN01000799.1_pt1 | contig 12741 bp, 9 predicted proteins | sample 1644151 | NCBI WGS metagenome assembly OLWN01 (sample SAMEA103958121, study PRJEB25191) | human gut metagenome
CGGATACCATCCGCACCGGCTCCGTTACGGCACCGAGATTCCGCTCACGAAGGACCTCCTTCGCGTTCCTCCACAGCGCGGGTAGTCCTCCCCTACCCGATTCCGCCAACCGGCCTCGGAGGTGTACGCTCCTCGGAGAGGCGTCCCGCTTCGCCTCCACCGACCCGGAAAACCTCCGACCTTCCACCCGGCATCGGGATCTCCATCGGCCCACCCATACTGACATCAACAAAACAGCAAATCAGTAAAACAACAAAACGACACAACAACAAAACCGCACAACTGGAAATCAGAAGGTCATGAATTCTGGGCGTCAAGACTTCACGACGCCATGTCGTCAAGACTTCCGGACGTCAGTCAGTACTGAAGTCAGTACTGAATTCAGTCATTCAGTCAGTACTGAAGTCAGTCAGTACTGACGTCAATCAGTCAGTCACTTTTTGGAAGGGCGAGTCTTCCGGGCCCTTCCATTTTGACCGGTTTTGTTCCCGAAGTCGGCTTCGGGAACGGGTGGTTCGCCTCTTCAGATTGGCCGGCGAACAAGTGGGAACGGGGCGTGATATTCGACCCGTTTTTGAGTCCCCGGAACATGATATGTTTCGGGGCTCAGCAAGCTGTGTTTTCCGTTACGCGAAATAGATTTCGTAACAGAAAACAGCTTGCCCGCAAGGGGGTTGAAAACTCCTCCGAAGTCGTCGCTTTTTACCGGGCACCCCGTGTGCCGAGACCGATTTCTTGGCGACCATCGGACCCTCGCCATTTTCACTCGAAATTAGCTCCGCAGAGCTCTGTTTTTGCACATTACCGCACACAAAAACGGGGCAAATCCCGCTGGATTTACCCCGTAAAAAAGGCTTGATTCGATTCAATTTTTCGCGAATAAATGCTCGATTTGCAGTTTAGTTTTGGTCAATTCAGAGCGCTTATTCAAGGCCCGCCTGCATAAAATTTGGCGCTATAATACGTGTTTTCCGGCTTTTCAGAAAGAGGTTTCAGGTACGTATTTTCGATGCTCAACCGCTCAATTTCCACCCTCAACTCGGCAGCGTCGAGCACCAAAGACAGCCCGTCTGAGGACAAAAAAGGGCCGGTTCCGAAGTTCGAAACCGGCCCTTTCTGTTCAAACGAGGCGGCATCTACACAAAGCAACCCTCCTCGAGCGGCGTAAGATCTTCGAGAACCTGCTTGATATGCTGCTCGCGCGAACGCGGACAGATCAGCAGGGCATCCGGCGTATCAACCACGATATAGTCATGCAACGAATCCACGACGACGACCTTCTTTCCGGCCGCCTTGATCAGGCTGTCGGTCGTATCGTAGAGTTTCGAGAAGGTCGGCACGACGTTGCCGTCGGCATCCTTCGCCGAGAGTTCGTAGAGCGAACCCCACGTCCCGACGTCGTTCCAACCGAAATCCGAACTCCGCACGAAGACATTATCAGCCCGTTCCAGAACACCGTAGTCAATCGAAATCGACGGGCAGTGCGCAAAGATCTCCTCCACGGAGGTTTGCTCCTCGGGCGTAGCGAATTTGTCAGCTTGCCCGTCAAAGAGGCCGTAAACCTCCGGCAGATGGCGTTCGAGCGCGGAGAGAATGCTCCGCGTCGACCAAACGAAGATACCGGCATTCCACAGGTAATTACCCGCCGCCAGATAGCTCATGGCGGTCTTCAGATCGGGTTTCTCGCGGAACGATGCAACGGGCGAGATCTCCTCGGCGGATGCAGTCTGGATGTAGCCGTAGCCCGTATCGGGGCGCGAGGGGCGGATACCAATGGTAACCAGCGCGTCGTGCGTCTCGGCGAACTCCATGCAGGAGGTGATGTTGCGCCGGAACTCCTCCTCATCGAAGATGAAGTGGTCGGACGGCGCCACGACCATCGTCGAGTCGGGCTGCAGCGCCTTGAGGCGGAAGGCCGCATAGGCGATGCAGGGGGCCGTATTGCGTCCGACGGGCTCGCACAACACCTGTTCGGGCCGGAGCTCGGGAATCTGTTCGAGAACCAGTTGCCGGTAGGCGGCATTCGTGACGACAAGGAAGTTCTCCGCCGGAATGATCGGCGCAAAACGCTCGAATGTATGGCGGATGAAACTCTTCCCGGTGCCCAGAATATCGAGGAACTGCTTGGGAAGATGGCGTCGGCTGGCCGGCCAGAACCGGCTGCCGATACCTCCGGCCATGATGACGCAGTAACGATTATTACTCATTAAAAACTATTAAGAAGTCAACCCTCCGAGGCTAACCGTTCTATAATCGAACTGAATTGAGAGTTATATTGTTTATAAAAAAACAATCTTTGAAATTGCATTCGGCAATTTCTCGAATAAATCTCAAAATTATTTCTAATTTGTTGAATAGCCCGTACGATCTGACTATTATCCGTATTATCTTCTATTGCCACGACCTCAATACCATCACGCATGAACTCATTCGAGTTCTTGCGCAATACAATTGCCGGGGTTCCAAACATAAATGCCTTCGCCAAAACACCGCTTTGAGTTGTCCTAGCATATGCATTCCAGACCACATAAGTCGACGCATAATATTCATTGATCTCATCATTGCTCATAGGTTTACCTTTTCTAATCACAACACGCGATGATCGTAACAATTCTTTAGGTACCTCGAATTCGGATTTCGTTGCAATCAAAAAATGCCAATCGGACAATTGTTCTGTTCGTACGGCCCACTGGACAAAATCTAGGAACTCCTTAAAAGAGTGATCTGCAGCAATAGTTCCAATATAACTAAAATATTTTCGAGATATGCTCCTATAAGAATCCAGACACTCATCATCATACATCAAAGGCAGATAATGATAATTAGGATTTTTATAAAGTGGATTTTTTTCATAATAACCCACAGCTTTTTTTGATGGCAACAAAATCACATTACTTTTTTTCACGGTCAAAGCATTGATATGATCAATCAGCCAAAGTCTCATTAAATATTTCAACCCAAATCCCGCTTTTCGATATTCCTTGACAACTGTCAAGGGTTCATGAAAAATATAAAGTATTTTTGTGTGATATCGTTTAATTTTCCTCATCAAAAACAAATTATGTATACTTGGAAAAAGTATAATGGCACAATCTGCTTTTACAACCTCATCTTTCTCCGTTGAAAGAATATTACAATTATTAGGTAGATATGGCTTAAATCTAGGATGGACATAATAAACAGCCTCATATCCTAAATCTTCACATTGTTTATAACTAGCAATCAAGTGACTTACGTGCCCTGGATTGAAATTAAGCGAAATAATAAGTATTTTCATCGAATCATTTTACGACATAGAAGACTCTGTATAATCACGAATCCATCTATTGATTAAACAAGGCTCCAAATTTTTGCATAATAGTCTTTCGTGAATAGTTCGTCTCTGCAGCAATCCGTGCCTTACATCCCATTTTACACAGATCGGGTAGGTCTCTTATAGTCAAATTCGCTAAATAATTTGTAAGAACATCATTGGCCCGATTAAAGCAAACGCCAATTTCCTGATCCCGGATCGTTTGAGCTATTTCACTAGCAGGATCTCCAATATATAAAATGGGTTTCCCGGCAGCCATAATATTATAGGATTTAGATGGGACTCCCAATCCATACATACCTTCAGACAAGGTAACAATCGCTAGATCACAGCTATTAAGGACATTATTCTGCAAGGTTCGGGCATATCCTCCATGAAATGAAACATTTGTCATATTATGCTGCGCCACAAACTCTCTCAATTCATTTTCCAAAGCGCCTTTCCCCCAAATACATAAATGCAAAGTCTCATTATGACTATCATACAAGCATTGTAGAAACTCTTTAAGGCCTTGGACGCGGCCTATATTACCCGCATATTGTAAAATAATTTTCCCGGAAGTATCAAATTTAAAAAATGAATCTCTATCGATTATAGTTGGTTTTATATTTTCTGTATCCGCCCAGTTCTCTATAATTTCAATAGATATGTTCGATCGTTTATACGGTTCGATCTTATGAGTCATTACCTCCAGCATATCACGTCCAAGTACAACTAATCTATCAGCTCGAGCATAAGCCTTATCAAACCTTGCTTTTAACCACTTGTAACACCAGTTTCTATCATTTTTCAATATTCGAGCAGCTATTGCATTCTCCGGGAATACATCATGCACAAGTATGGTTAAATAAAATCCTTTCCACTTTTTCAACAAAGGGAACAATAACAGCATAGGAGCAGGATTTGTCACGATCAATACTTCATCATTCCGACTAATATGCTTAAAAGAAGAAAAAATTAACGCAGAACTTATTCCAATAAAGCGTAAGAGGCGTACCAATAATTTATTCTTATTCCAAGCACATCCATTATGCCGAATAATATGTATATCCCCTTGTAAATGTCCAGAAGCCTTACAACTATCACCATCTAACGGCCCACAGATAACATGTACATCAAAACAAGCATTTAAATGTTCTGCTATCCTTGTCAAAATATAAGATGTCGCAGTTTCATCTGGATAAAAGACTTCTGTAACAATCCACAGTTTTCTTTTCATAACAATTATGACTCTTTTCTCCAGACCATTTTATTAACGACCCCGGTATATGACTGAATGAGTTTGACGACCTTTGTCGAGACATTCTCATCCGTATAGTTGGGCACTGGAATTCCGAAATCAGCAGCCTTCTGAAGGGCAATGGCCGTATCCACGGCTTGCAGCAACGAGGTCGTGTCGATACCAGCCAGGATGAAGCAGGCCTTGTCCAGCGCTTCGGGACGCTCGGTCGACGTGCGGATGCAGACCGCCGGGAACGGCTTGCCGACCGACGTGAAGAAACTGCTCTCTTCAGGCAGTGTTCCCGAGTCCGAGATCACGGCTGCAGCATTCATCTGCAGACAGTTGTAGTCGTGGAACCCCAGCGGCTCATGCTGGATTACCCGCTTGTCGAGTTGGAATCCACTCTGTTCGAGACGCTTCTTCGACCGCGGGTGGCAGCTGTAAAGGATCGGCATATCGTATTTCTCGGCCAGTGCATTGATGGCATTGAACAGCGACAGGAAGTTCTTCTCCGTATCGATGTTCTCTTCGCGGTGAGCCGAAAGCAGCATATATTTTCCTTTCTCCAGTCCCAACCGTTTGTGGATATCCGAAGCCTCAATCTCGTTCAGGTTTGCATGCAGGACCTCGGCCATCGGGGATCCCGTCACGTAAGTCCGCTCCTTCGGGAGCCCGCATTCAGCCAAATAACGTCGTGCATGCTCCGAATAGGCCAGATTCACATCGGAGATGATATCCACAATACGGCGGTTCGTCTCCTCCGGCAGGCATTCATCCTTGCACCGGTTGCCGGCCTCCATGTGGAAGATCGGGATATGCAGACGCTTGGCGGCAATGGCTGAAAGGCACGAATTCGTGTCGCCGAGAATCAGCAGGGCATCGGGACGAGTCTGAACCATCAGTTTATAGGCACAGTTGATGATATTGCCTACGGTCGCGCCAAGGTCATCACCTACGGCATTCATGTAAACCTCAGGGTCTTTCAGTTTCAGATCCTTGAAGAATACACCATTGAGGTTGTAGTCGTAGTTCTGTCCAGTATGGGCCAGAATGGTGTCGAAATAGAGGCGGCACTTGTTGATGACGGCGGCAAGCCGGATGATCTCGGGGCGAGTCCCGACGATAATCAGCAGTTTGAGTTTGCCATTGTCTGCAAAATGAATATCCGAGTAATCCAGTTTGATCTGTTCCATTATCTTGTGATTTATTCTACGGGGTCGAAATAGGTATCGGGGCGCTCCGGATCAAATGATTCATTGGCCCACATCACCGTTACCAGGTTTTCCGTTTCGGAGAGGTTGATGATATTATGCGTGTAGCCCGGAAGCATGTGTACGGCCTCGATCTTGTCGCCCGAAACCTCGAAGTTCAACACCTCGTCGCTGTCGATGCGCCGCTGTTGAATCAGGCCATGCCCTGCAACCACCATAAAAAACTCCCACTTGGTATTGTGCCAATGCTGACCCTTGGTGATTCCAGGCTTGGAGATGTTCACCGATACCTGACCACAGTTCTTCGTGCGGAGCAACTCCGTGAAACTTCCCCGGGCATCGACATTCATCTTCAGCGGGAAGGCCACCTTCTCTTTCGGAAGATAGGAGAGGTAGGTCGAATAGAGCTTCTTGGCAAAACTGTTCTCCGGGATCTCGGGAATGATGAGCGTCGAGGGTTGATCGTGGAACGTATGCAGCAAGTCGACAATCTCACCAAGCGTTGCATGGTGCGTCGTCGGAACAGCGCAGTAACGACCTTCGGAGGTCAAGCGGGTCTTTACCCCTTCGAACTCACAGTGATGCTCTTCACCCTTCAGGGCTGCGATCATCTCATCTACCAGGTCGTCGATGTAGAGCAACTCCAACTCGACTGCCGGATCGTTGACCTTGATCGGCAAATCGTTGGCGATGTTGTTGCAGAAGGTTGCTACAGCGGAGTTGTAGTTCGGGCGGCACCATTTGCCGAAAAGATTCGGGAATCGGTAGACCAGCACTTTGGCTCCCGTCTCGTTAGCATAGTCGAAGAAGAGTTCTTCGCCGGCCTTCTTGCTCTTGCCGTAATCGCCTTCAGCGTAACGCCCTACCAAGGTCGCCTGAATCGATGAGGAGAGCATCACAGGACAGGTATTTCCGTGTTTGCGAAGGGTGTCAAGCAGGGTTGACGCAAAGCCGAAATTTCCCTGCATGAACTCTTCGGGGTTTTGTGGCCGGTTAACACCCGCGAGGTTGAAGACGAAATCTGCCTTGCGGCAGAATTCGTCCAACTCCTCGGCTGTGGAATCAATATCATACTCGAAGATCGCAAGATCCGTCCCCAAGGCATAGTTCTTTGCCTTTCCGTCCCGGATGTTGCGTAACTGGGCACACAGATTGCGCCCTACGAAGCCCTTGGCTCCTGTTACCAATATGTTCATCGTGTTTTGTTGCAGCCTATATTGGGAAAATGAAATGGGCTGCTTGAGATTTTGAGGGTGTTATCCCTGTTTTACGCCCAGGATAAAGGCAACTATCAATAGAGACTCCAATCTACCCAAAGATTCTTGTCATAACGCCAACTGTCCTTGAGAGCCTCCTCCAGAATCTTACTCGAAAAAACCAACATGATTGATCCTGGAATGGAAGCCTTCAAGCAATTTGCGTAACCTTCCGGCACGCAAACAATCTGGCTGTGATTTTCATTCAACTGAAAAATCTCGGCAGGCAAATTGGGGGATGGACTCTCCCAATTATCGGGTTTTACGAGAGCCAAAGTAAAGGCTCCCTTCATGCAGTAGAACCATTTTTTCTCGTGTTGATGAGCATGCCATCCTCTCACAACAGAGATATCCGGATGATGGATGAAATAGCATCGCTCAACACCTTCGAATCGAAAATTGTTCAGAGAACTGATTTGCCCGCGTTCATCACGGAAAATCTCTCCTTCAAGAACCTTAATATCCGACATGGTTATTCACTTCTAATATCGCGTGGTTTTGCCCGTTCAACCATACCCAGATCCTCCTGGATAAAGCGCAGACGGAGTAATTGCTCCTTCATGCCCTCAACATCCAACCGACGCGTATTGTGCGAATGGTAATCCTCAATACGGGAGAGATCTTCGCTGCCTTCCGTGAAGAACTTGTCGTAGTTCAAGTCGCGCGTATCGCACGGAATCCGGTAATAGTTGCCCATATCGATCGCCTTGGCCATCTCCTCTCGGGTAACCAGTGTCTCATACAGCTTTTCACCGTGGCGCGTACCGATCACCTTGACCTCCGTCTCACCGTATTTCGGATCAACCTTGGCATAAATCTGCTTTAATGCTGTCGCCAGAGTTTCCAGCGTAGCGGCCGGAGCCTTCTGAACGAAGAGGTCGCCGTTATGTCCGTGCTGGAAAGCATAGACTACAAGGTCTACGGCATCATCCAGTGTCATCATGAATCGCGTCATGTTGGGGTCGGTGATTGTGATGGGCTTGCCCTCCATCATCTGCTCTACCCACAACGGAATCACGGAGCCGCGGCTTGCCATTACATTGCCATAGCGCGTGCAGCAGATGGTCGTTGCGGCACCCTCGCCCAGTTCACGACCTTTGGCAATGGCAACCTTCTCCATCATGGCCTTGGAGATACCCATGGCGTTGATCGGGTAGGCTGCTTTGTCCGTAGAGAGGACGACGACATTCTTAACGCCGTGAGCGATAGCGGAGAGAAGTACATTGTTGGTGCCTTCTACATTCGTACGCACAGCCTCCATCGGGTAGAATTCGCAAGAGGGTACCTGCTTCAGTGCGGCCGCCGAGAAGACATAATCGACTCCGTTCATTGCGAAATCTATAGCCTCACGGTTGCGTACATTTCCAATATAGAATTTTACTTTGTTCGAAACGTCCGGACGATTAGCCTGAAGGAAGTGGCGCATGTCATCCTGTTTCTTCTCGTCGCGCGAGAAGATGCGAATTTCCCGGATGTCAGAGTCGAGAAAACGACGCAGAACTGCATTGCCGAAACTTCCCGTACCGCCTGTGATTAACAGGATTTTGTCTTTGAAAATAGACATGACTTATGTGTGTTAATTTGTTTAATAGTTAATCTCTTCTGAAAATATCTCGGGTATAGACCTTTGCCTCGACATCGTCCAGGCAGGGGGCATAGCGATTGGCGATGATAGCCGCACTCATCTGCTTGAACTTTTCGAGATTGTTGACAACCTCGCTGCCGAAGAATGTCGATCCATCCTCAAGGGTAGGCTCATAAATGATAACCGTTGCGCCTTTGGCCTTGATGCGCTTCATAACGCCTTGAATCGAACTCTGGCGGAAATTATCGCTGTTGGATTTCATGGTCAGACGATATACGCCGACAACCAGGGGCTTCTCTCTCTGAGCATCCCACTGACTGGATGCCGTATAATATCCTGCCTTTTTCAGAACCTGATCCGCAATGAAATCCTTGCGGGTGCGATTCGACTCGACGATGGCCTCGATCAGATTCTCCGGGACATCCGCATAATTGGCCAGCAATTGTTTGGTGTCTTTCGGCAGGCAATATCCGCCATAACCGAACGACGGGTTATTGTAGTGAGTCCCAATACGGGGATCCAGACCAACTCCGAGAATAATGGCTTGGGAATCCAATCCTTTTACCTCGGCATAAGTATCCAGTTCATTGAAGTAGCTGACTCGAAGGGCCAGGTAGGTATTGGCAAAGAGCTTTACAGCTTCAGCCTCTTTCAGACCCATAAACAGCGTATCGATATCCTCTTTGATGGCCCCTTCCTGCAACAGTGCAGCAAACGTATGGGCGGCCTTCTCAAGTGCCGGAATATCTGCGATGGCTCGAATGGCATCATTCTCCTCCTTGAATCGCTCATCGTTGATAATTTTGGGAATACCCACAATAATACGGCTCGGATAGAGATTGTCGTAGAGAGCTTTGCTTTCACGCAGGAATTCGGGTGAGAACAGCAGATTGAACCGTTTTACCCCCTTTTGCATGTACTTGATATACAAACTCCGACAGTAACCTACGGGAATCGTCGACTTGATAACCATGACAGCCTGAGGGTTGACCTCCAGGACCAGATCGATCACCTCCTCGACGTGGCTTGTGTCAAAATAGTTTTTGATAGGGTCGTAGTTTGTCGGAGCGGCAATCACGACAAAATCCGCATCCCGATAGGCCGCAGCACCATCCAATGTGGCTGTGAGATTCAGCGGTTTATCGGCTAGATATTTTTCAATATAGTCGTCTTGAATCGGAGACTGTTTCCGATTCAGCATCTCCACCTTCTCGGGAATAACATCAACTGCGGTTACTTGATGATGCTGGGCCAACAATGTGGCGATAGACAAACCGACATAGCCGGTTCCGGCTACGGCAATCTTTAAGTCTTTGTTCAAATCTGTGTTCATTATGGTTGATTTTACTTTGTTTCTTTATCGAACTCTTCGAATCGGGAGTTCTTGGACTTGAACTCGGGGACGATTTTCTTCATCAGGCGAACCATGTCCGGAATGATGACAGCTCGGGAGAGCTTCTCCAACTCCTGCGCTCCCTTGAGGGCATCGATATAGTCGTATTCGCGGACCTTGGCGATGCGGATGCGGTCGTGCGACGTCGGAAGCGTGTTCTCCGTATTCGAGAGCACCTCCTCGTAGAGCTTCTCGCCCGGCCGAAGTCCCGTGTATTCGATCTTGATATCCTTATCGACCTCCAGACCGGCCAGCTCGATCATGCGCTTGGCCAGGTGGGCGATCTTCACCGACTTACCCATGTCGAAGACAAAGATCTGGGTGCCCGTCGACATCGTGGCGGCCTCCATTACCAGACGACAGGCCTCCGGAATCGTCATGAAGAAGCGCGTGATGTCGGGGTGCGTAACCGTAACCGGACCGCCCTTGGCTATCTGCTCGCGGAAGCGCGGGATCACCGAACCGTTCGAACCCAGCACGTTGCCGAAACGCGTAGTGACGAACTTCGTCTTGCCCTTCACCTTGCCGGCCTCGATGGCCAGACCGAGCGACTGCACGTAGATCTCGGCCAGACGTTTTGTACAGCCCATGATGTTGGTCGGGTTGACGGCCTTGTCCGTCGAGATCATAACCATCTTCTCGACGTCATATTCGATACACTTGTCCGCCACGTTGCGCGAGCCGGCAACGTTGGCCAGAACGGCTTCGCAGGAATTCTCCTCCATCAGCGGCACGTGTTTGTAGGCCGCTGCGTGGAAGACCACCTGCGGACGATAGGTGCGGAAGACGAAATCCAGACGCGGAATCATGCGTACGTCGCCGATTACGGGAATGAACTTCAGATTGGGGTAGCGATCCTCCAACTCGAGGCGGATGTTGTGCATCGGCGTCTCGGAGTTGTCGAACAGCACGAGTTCCTTGACTCCGAACGTCGCCAGCTGGCGGCACAACTCCGAACCGATGGACCCCGCCGCGCCCGTAACCAGGATCGTCTTGCCGCGGAAGTTGGCGATGATCTCGTCCATCGAGATCTTGATCTCTTCACGTCCCAGCAGGTCCTCGATCCTGATCTCGCGGATTGCCTGACGCTGCACCTTGCCGTCGACCACCTCGTCGATCGAGGGAGCGATCAGCACCTTGAGGTTGCAGTCCGTACAATAATGGATTAGGCGCTCCTGCTCTTCGCGAGCCTCATGGACGTGGGCGAAGAGAATGGCGTCAATATCCTTGCAGTTGTGCAGGTATTTGACATTCTCTTCGGTCTCGAAGTAGTAGACCGGGAGATCGGCCAGCATATGATTCTTTAGTGTTTTGCCGTAGGTCAGGAAACCGATGACCTGATACTCTTGAGAATTTTGGAGTTGGGTCACCAACGAAACGCCCTTGTCGCCGGTTCCGTAGATCAGGATCCGCTGGCATTTGCAATGCCTTTGACGGCTGTCTTTGAGCCAGTCATAGACGACAACCATGGCAACACGCATAATCACCAGTTCTGAAAGGCTCAGCAACATGTCAAACAACAGAGTGATCCAGATCGCTGGAAATGTCGGGCCAGCGACACCCAAAGCCAATATAACTGCGATCCCAATTCCCTTGAAAACAACGGCGACACTCAAACGGCCCAAACCCCGCAAGGTGGCATGACGGATGATTGATTTGTGGGTTTGGAGCAACACGAACGCGATCCAGGAAAAGACAACGGATCCTCCGAGCCACCAGCCGATTGTTTTCCAGATAAGGGCTTCAGCACCCAAAAGAATGCTTGCAACTAACAGCGAGATGATAGAGGCCCCGACCGAAACCAACAGGTCCAATGCAAGAATCAACCGTGAACTGATATAACGATCCAGTCGCAGTTTTTCAATTAAACGATACATGATCTGATGTATGAATTTTATTGGGTTGTAATTCAAAAACAGCGTGCGATCTTGGCGGATTCCGGATCCGTGAAAGGGCTTATTCGCCTCCGTGGCCAAACTCTCGGTCGAAATCAGCCAGGTGGCGGATCAGCTGCGCCTTGCTCTTCTTGGGCGACTTCTCCGCGAGCCAGGGATCGATCAGGGCGTGCGCCTGGTCGTAGTAGAGCCGGCTGTCCGTGCACCCGTACAGTGTCACAAGCAGGAGGGCCCGGGATTGTTCGGCCCGCACGGCCGGCAACATCTTTTGGATTGCTACAAGTTGACTCTCGCGCTTCGAGGTCTCGCCAAGGATCGTGTAGGTTTGCAGCAACAAAGCATAGAGTTTGCTGCGCATGATGTCGGAGTCGAGCGTCAGACTGCCGTATTCCTGCAACACCTCGGTAGCCATGCGCCGGTCTTCTGCGGACCCCGTTCCGGCCCAATGCCTACACAGTGCGTCATGAAGCCGGTCGAGGAGTTTGCTGTTGTTCAGTCGGGAGTAATAACTCGGGGTCTCGGCATTCAGTTCGACCACCTCATACTCCCCGGGCTGAACCTTGAGCAGCGGGACGCACATCCAGTTGTCGATCGAGACCAGAATCTCCTTGTGGCGCGAGGTGGCGTTTGTAACGACTTTGGCCTCAATCCCCGCAAAACGCCCTTCCGTGATACGAATCCGGTCACCCTTGACCAACCAAGCGGGATCCGCGGTGCAGACCGGGACCGGCTCGGCATACGAACGCGCAATCCATTGAAGATCACGCATGGCCTTGTCGGTCAGATAGGGGTAGTGGTAGCTCTCCTTGCTGTCCTTTACGCGCGGAAGCAGGTTGTATTGGGGCAGGCGCTGTTTGATCCGGTAG
>OLWN01000801.1_pt1 | contig 12690 bp, 9 predicted proteins | sample 1644151 | NCBI WGS metagenome assembly OLWN01 (sample SAMEA103958121, study PRJEB25191) | human gut metagenome
TTAGAAGTTAAGGAGTTAAGAAGTTGAAGAAGTTAAGACATTGCTCAAATTTTGCGTAAAATTTGAAAATTTCTTATTTTTGTATCAATAATTGATGAGCACACACAATCACTTAATTATGACAAATTTAGACCAAGAAATCAGGTTGCGAATGTTTTCGGCTAATGCCGAGGCTTTAGTTGATGTGCCTTTTGGTGGCAGTTTACGAGCTGGATTTCCAAGTCCTGCCCAAGATTACACCTCTGAAGCCATTAACTTGGGAAAAATTCTCGTTCGTGATAACGAAACCACCTTTTATGCCCGTGTAGAAGGCAATTCCATGTGCGAAGCAGGAATTTGCGATGGAGATCTCGTGGTAATAGATAAAAGTATTGAGGCTTCTGAAGGCGACATAGTTGCAGCTTTTATCGATGGAGAGTTCACATTAAAGCGTTTTCATGTAGATACCAACGAAGGCTGCGCATGGCTGATGCCTGCCAATGCTGATTTCAAACCGATAAAAGTTACTGAAGAAAATAATTTTATGGTTTGGGGTGTGATGACTTTCTGTATTCGCCGTTTTCACGAATAAAATTTCACTTCTCACAAATTATGCAACTGTACGGACTTGCCGACTGTAATAATTTTTACTGTTCCTGCGAGAGGGTGTTTCACCCCGATCTTGTAGGCAAGCCAGTTGTGGTTTTGTCGAACAATGACGGTTGTGTGATTGCACGCAGCGAAGAGGCTAAGCGCTTGGGAATAAGTATGGGAGCAGCTTTTTACCAAGTAAAAGAGCAATTAGAGCAAGCCAAAGTTGCTGTGTTTTCTTCCAACTATAATTTGTATGGCGATATGAGCCGCAGAGTTCACACTATGCTTGGTAGATACACTCCAAATGTGGATATTTACAGCATTGATGAAGCATTTATCGATTTAAGTGATTTAGGCGATTCTGAATACATCACGATTTATGGTAAACGCATTGTGCGTGAGGTGACTAAAGGAACTGGAATTCCCATTTCGCTTGGCGTTGCTCCCACTAAAACACTTGCGAAAATGTGTAGCAAGTTTGCAAAGCATTACCCTGGTTATGAGGGTTGCTGCCTGATAGATTCAGAGGAAAAACGAGAAAAAGCCCTAAAACTTTTCCCTATTGAAGATGTGTGGGGAATAGGTCGGCGTTCAGTTGATAAACTCAAATATCACGGTGTGAAAACTGCCTGGGATTTGACACAGAAAACTGAAAGTTGGGTGCAACGAATGCTCACTATTACTGGAGTGAGAACATGGAGAGAGTTGCGTGGCGAAAGTTGTATATGTATTGATGAACTGCCTCATAAACAAAGCATTTGCACGAGCCGTAGTTTTCCAGATGGAGGACTGACTAACCGTGCTGATGTGGAAGAGGCACTTGCAAATTTCGCAGCACGATGCAGTTCGAAAATGCGAAGAGAAAATACGGTTTGTAAAGCCATTTCAATATTTGCTTACACCAATAGATTTCGACCAGATTTACCCACCGATTACATTTATCAAACATATTATCCACTTGTGCCCACTTCGGATTTAAACGAAATCGTAGGCTATGCGGTGGGTATGCTTCGCTCGGCATGGAAGGGCGATGGTAAATTCAATTATAAAAAAGCCGGTGTGCTGGTGTGGAACATAGTGGATTCCTCGCCCATTCAAGGTAATCTTTTCGACACTTTTGACCGTGAAAAACAAGCCCAACTCAGTCGGGCGATAGATGAGATTAACCTTAAAAACGGACATAATGCCATTCGTATGGCGGTGCAAGGCTACAGTAAAAAATGGCATTTGAAATGCGAATACATTAGCAAGCAATACACCACAAATATTGATGACATTATTAAACTAAAACTCAATAAGTGATTGAATTAGCGGATTTTATCTTTTCTTCTTTGATTTCTTGGTTGAAGTGCTTTTTGCTGATTTCTTGTAATTGCTCAGTCCTAATTTAATGTTCTCAATAATGGCTTTAGATGAGTAGGTAGCACCAGTTGCACCATCAGGTTTGAGATTGATGGCCTCATCCACGGTTTTCCCAATGTATTGAGGAAAAACCTTCTTTTGCGCCATTCTATAGTATCTTGGCGATTCTTTACTGGCTTCGGCTTCAATTTTTGTGATTTTCCCTTTTTTTACTGTGATTTTGAGTGGAGTTGGTCCACTATATCCCTTCACATGCTTCGCAAGTTCACCAGTATAAATCACTCCGCCTTTAGCAAATGCCATAGTTGCTGTGGCGAGTAAGATTGCCACTCCGATATATTTAATACAGTTTGTTTTCATATTCTCTTTTCTTTTATGAAGCAAAGTTAGTCATTAATTTTGGTATCTCAATTCATCATTCATTTAATATGGGTTAAATTTTAGATTTTTTGAGGTTGAAAAGTTGATGATTTGTTTTTATAATCGTGGCGTTTTCATTACCTTTGTTAATTAGAATTAAAACAGCGTGTGTTTACTGCTGTTTGTTAAATAAAGATTTCGAGAATTGATGAAAGAAGATATACAAAAGTGTATTGAGGTGCTGAAAAAGGGCGGGTTGATACTTTACCCTACCGACACTATATGGGGTATCGGTTGCGATGCCACTAATGCTAAGGCTGTGCAAAAAGTATATGAACTTAAAAAACGTGCAGATAACAAGGCTTTGATTGTACTGCTCGACAGCGAGGAACACCTCGATCACTATGTGGTTGATGTGCCAGAAATGGCGTCCGAACTTATTCATGTGGCAGTTAAACCGCTGACCATTGTGTATGAAGGTGCATTTAATGTGGCACCTAATCTGTTGGGCGACAATGATAGCCTCGGTATTCGTGTGTCGAATGAGAAATTTTCGCATGAACTTTGTGAGAAGTTTGGTCGTCCGATTGTGTCAACCAGCGCCAATGTGAGCGGAGAGCCTTCGCCAAAGATTTTTTCAGAGGTTGCAAAGGTGATTGTTGACGGTGTGGATTATGTGGTGAAATATCGTCAAGACGACAACAAGCCAGCTGATGCATCAAACATCATTTTGCTTGGTAGCGATGGTACTTTCAAAATTCTCCGATAGTGGCATTATCTATAAAACACTACAATTTTGATTAGCGAAAAAACACAACGAATTAAATATGTGTTGGCTGATTTTTTCTCAGCCAATATGGCATGGTTCACCTACAACTGTTTGCGTTTCCATCTTGGTGGCGTTAGGGGTTACAGCACATTAGGTGATTTCATGTCGAGTTCTACCATCATTATCGGGCAAATTGTTTTTCCCTTGATGATGATGGGTGTTTATTGCCTGTCGGGTTACTACAACGAAGTGTTTCGCAAATCACGCCTTAGCGAATTGATGACAACCTTTAAAACAGCCGTCATCAATACGTTGTTAGCCTTCTTTATCGCACTGATCAACGACATGATGAATGATAATCGCAGCTTCAACTATGAGATTATCCTTGTGCTGCTGGCTTTGCTATTTTTTCTTACCTATTTTCTCAGGTTGGCTATTACGGCGCGCACATCTTCTAATATTAAAAACAGGAGATGGCGATTCAACACGTTGGTTGTGGGTGCTGGCGCGGCCGCGTATGCCTTCGTAGAAAAACTCAACAAAATGCGCCAGTCCACAGGCTATCATGTGGTGGGCTATGTGGATGTGCCTGGCGAAAATCGCGTAAAAGATATACATTTGCCAGTATATACATTCGACGATATTGCTAAGGTATGCGAGGAAGAAGAAGTGAAAGAACTGATAGTGGTGCCAACCAACCAAGATAATAAGGTGGTGTTGGGCACAATCAACCGTCTGTTTGCCTATGACTTGCCCATAAAAGTGACGCCAGAGCGATTTAATACGCTGTCGCGCACACGCCTCGATGATTTCTCTGGCGACCCATTGGTTGATGTGTCGAATGGCAACATTGACGCAGGCACCAAGAATATGAAGCGATTGCTTTGATAATGTTGCTTCCAGTTTATCTGTTTGTGGCGGTGCTGATTAAATTCGATTCAAAAGGTCCGATTTTCTTTTTTCAAGAGCGTTTGGGCATACATAATAAGCCATTTCGTATTATTAAATTCCGCACGATGGTTGATGGCGCAGAAAAAGAAGGCAAACCACAATTGTCGAGCGACAGCGACCCTCGTGTCACGAAATTGGGTCGCATTCTGCGCAAGTATCGTATTGATGAACTACCACAGTTTTGGAATGTACTGAAAGGCGATATGGCGATGGTAGGTCCACGCCCAGAGCGTATGTTTTATGCTAAACAGATACTTGAACGTGAGCCATCTTACTCTCTGATTCACAAGGTGCGTCCGGGTATCACTTCGCTTGGACAGGTGAAATTCGGATATGCGAAAAATGTTGATGAAATGATAGAACGCTTGCGTTACGATTTGCTTTATCTCGACAACATGTCGATTATCAACGATTTTAAAATCATTGCCTACACGGTAAGAATTGTATTTAAGGGAAGAGGATTGTAATGGAACAATATAACGAAGATACTATTGTGGAAAAAGCCAGTCGCAACAGCGAAGGTTGGTATATGAAACTTCTTCGATGGAGGGAAGACCATATACCAGAGAAAAGTTTTGTGGTGATATTGGCTATTATTATTGGTGTGGCTTCTGGTCTTGCAGCCGTGCTTCTCAAATTTTTGATTGGCACAATCTCTGGACTGGTGAATAGCGTTACGGAGGCTTCGCAAGCCAACTATTACTATTTGGTGTTCCCAATTATCGGCATTTTCTTGACAGGCATTTATGTACGCTATGTGGTGCGTGACAATATTTCGCATGGTGTGACGCGTGTGCTATATGCCATCGCTCAAAAGAAGAGTCGATTGAAATTCTATAACATGTATGCCTCGTTGGCATCCTCATCCGTTACTATCGGTTGTGGTGGTTCGGTCGGAGCCGAGGGCCCTATCGTATTTACAGGGGCGGCTATTGGTTCAAACCTTGGTCAAGCCTTCCGCCTCTCGCCTCACATGCTGATGATGCTCGTTGGTTGTGGTGCGGCTGCAGGTATTGCTGGCATCTTTAAGGCACCAATTGCTGGTGTGCTGTTTACGGTGGAGGTGCTGATGCTTGATTTGACTGCTGGCTCGGTTATGCCACTGATTATGGCATCGGTGGCAGGTGCGACTGTGGCTTATTTCACGGGTTACAATGTGGAATTCTTCTTCACACAGAGTGAAATGTTTTATACCTCACGTATTCCTTATGTTGTGCTCCTCGGCGTGTTCTGTGGTTTGGTTTCGGTTTATTTCACCAAGATGATTGAAGTGATGGAGCGCATGTTTGGGCGCATTTCACGTCCTCGCCATCGTTTCTTTTTAGGCTCAATACTCTTGAGCGTGCTTATCTTCGTGTTTCCTCCACTGTTTGGTGAAGGTTACGAATCCATCAACTCTTTGCTGAATGGGCATGTAGAGCAAATCTTCAACAATAGCCTTTTCTACGGAATGCGCAGCAGTGTGGGTGCAACACTCTTGCTGGTTGGAGCACTTTGCTTCATGAAAGTGTTTGCCACCAGTGCTACTAATGGTGGTGGCGGTGTGGGTGGAACGTTTGCTCCATCATTGTATGTGGGGTGTATGGCAGGTTTTCTTTTCGCCTATGCAGTCAATTCGCTGGGTATTGTTGACCCCACAATGCCACTCTCTACCAAGAATTTTGCTCTTGTGGGCATGGCTGGTGTGATGGCTGGCGTAATGCACGCACCTTTGATGGCGATCTTCCTTACTGCAGAAATGACTGGTGGCTATTCGTTGTTCTTGCCCTTGCTGATTGTGGCAGCCATATCTTATGGCACATCACGTATATTCTCAAACTATAGCATCTACACCAAGCGTTTGGCACTTCAGGGCGAATTGCTCACTCACCAAAAAGACAAAACCGTGCTTACCCTGCTGAAGATGGACAGCGTTATAGAAACAGATTTTATTCCTGTTCACCCCGATATGAGTCTGAAGCAAATGGTAGATGTGATTTCGAAGAGCAAACGTAATCTGTTCCCTGTTACCGACGACGATGGTCAACTGCTTGGTATTGTGCTTCTTGATGACATTCGCAATATTATGTTCCGCCCCGACTTGTATAGGCGTATGCATGTGAAGCGTTTCATGTCGATGCCCCCAGCAAAGGTGGAACTCGGCACGCCTATGGACCAAGTGATGAAGATGTTCGATAATACAGGCGCATGGAATCTGCCGGTGGTGGAAGAAGGGCGTTATGTGGGATTTGTGTCGAAGTCAAAGATATTTAATTCATATCGTCAGGTGCTGAAGCACTACAGTTACGATTGATGTTGATTGTTTAGTATAAAATAACTTGAGCATATTTTTGAAGATGGAAAAGAAAGATTTAAAGATAGTGTTTTTCGGAACTCCTGATTTTGCTGTGGAGAGTCTGAAACGCCTTGTGGAAGGTGGATATAACGTGGTGGGTGTTGTCACTATGCCTGACAAGCCAGCAGGTCGTGGTCATCATCTCCTCCAGAGTGATGTGAAGAAATATGCCGTTGAAAATGGTTTGCATTTGATGCAGCCAGTGAAATTGAAAGATGAAGAATTTGTGAACGAACTTCGCAGTTTGAACGCGGACTTGTTTATTGTCATCGCATTCCGAATGCTTCCTGAAGTGGTGTGGGCCATGCCTCGCCTTGGCACATTCAATCTTCATGCTTCTTTGCTTCCAAAATATCGTGGCGCAGCACCAATTAACTGGGCTGTGATGAACGGTGAAACCGAAACTGGTGTAACCACATTCTTCCTGAAACATGAGATTGACACAGGCGACGTGATTCAACAAAAATCACTTCCCATTGGCCGTAAAGACAATGTTGAAACCATTCACGACGGACTGATGATGATGGGTGCAGGTATGGTGATTGAAACTGTTGACGCAATTATTGCTGGCACAGTGAAGCCTATTCCTCAATCGGAAATGCTTACTGCCGGGGAAAAGCCAACTCCTGCGCCAAAAATCTTCAAGGACACTTGTCGCATTGATTGGAATTGGTGTGCTGAAAAGGTGTATAACCATGTGCGTGGCTTATCGCCATATCCAGCTGCGTGGACCGAGATTGTTGATGCTGCAGGCAAGGTTTATGCTGTGAAAATATTTGAAACAGGCGAACCTGAAGCACCATCTGCTAACCTTGTGCCTGGCACCCTGACAACTGACGGCAAACGCCTTTGGGTGGCATGTGCAGATGCGAAAATTGAGATATTGTCGCTTCAAATGGCTGGTAAACGCAGGATGCCGACTGCCGACTTCCTTCGTGGCTTTAACATTGAAGGTTGCCATTGCTGATAATTTTCCCAACATGATATATGAAAAATCGGTTTTGAGTTTATCGAAACCGATTTTTTTGCATTTTGACAATTGTTCTTACTCGTTTTTTGTCTCAACTTATACCTATCATATCGCCATTTTTGAGTAATTTTGTAAGTTAATAATTTGGTAAATTATGTACATACAAAATAAGACTGATTATGGATATATTAGAGTTGCGTCGGCAGTTCCATCTGTTAATGTTGCCGATGTCGACTTTAATGTGAAAAGTATATTGAGCAGTATTGAGCAAGCCAAGCAGTGCGATGCGCAGATGTTGGTGCTGCCCGAACTTTGTGTTACTGCTTACACTTGTGCAGATCTGTTTGGCAACGAACAGTTGCTCGACGCTGCCGAAGAAGGAATTCAGCAAATTCAGCAATCCACTATCAATTCTGATATTGTGGTGTTTATTGGCGCACCACTTCGCTGTGACGGGCACCTTTATAATTGCGCCGTGTGTATTCAGGGTGGCAAGATTCTCGGTGCTGTGCCAAAAACTTATTTACCGAATTATAAAGAATTTTACGAAAAGCGTTGGTTCACGAGTTATAATGTGACCAAGACTGCAACTGAAATCACTATTAATGGTGAAGTTGTGCCTTTTGGTGCCAACCTCATTTTCAATGCTGGTAAGGTGAAAGTGGGTGTTGATCTTTGTGAAGATTTATGGGTTCCCATTCCACCAAGTTCGATTTATGCAATCAATGGCGCAAATGTGATTGTAAACCTTTCGGCTTCAAATGAACTTATTGGCAAGCACCAATATTTGCGTGATTTAATCAAGCACCAATCCGACAGTTGCACCACTGCATATATTTATTCGTCGGCTGGTTTTGGCGAATCATCTACCGATTTAGTGTTTGCCGGCAATGCCATTATTGCTGAAAACGGATCAATTCTCAGTGAATGTAAGCGTTTTGAACTCGATCCACAAATCACTTTTGCGGATGTGGATATTGAATAACGAGCGTCGCATCAATGGCAGTTATAACGACAACATGCTACAGTTCAGTCGTCCAATGCGCCTTATTCCGCTCACATGGCCCAAAACGCTCAATTACGACGAAACACCACTTTCCCGAACTCTAAAAACACTTCCTTTTGTGCCTTACGAAGACCATCGTAATTCACGATGCGAAGAGATAGTGAATATTCAAACTGAGGGTTTGATGCGTCGCCTGCAATTTACGCATATCAATAGTTTGGTTGTGGGCATTTCTGGTGGTTTGGACTCCACTTTGGCACTCCTTGTGGCTGTCAGGGCTTTCGACCGACTGGGCTACGACCGAAAGAAAATTTACGGCGTGACAATGCCGGGCTTCGGCACTACAGGCAGAACATATAAAAATGCCCTTTCAATGATGAATGCTCTGGGTGTGACTGTGAAGGAAATTCCAATCGCTGATGCTGTGAAGCAGCATTTCAAAGATATTCAGCATGATATTTGTGTTCACGATGTCACTTACGAAAATGGTCAAGCACGCGAAAGAACGCAGATATTGATGGATTTGTCGAACAAATTCAATGCGTTGGTGCTCGGTACAGGCGACCTTTCAGAGTTGGCATTGGGCTGGGCTACCTATAATGGCGACCACATGTCGATGTACAATGTGAATTCAAGTATTCCTAAAACTCTTGCAAAACACCTCGTGATTTGGTTTGCCACATCTGTGGGCACTTCCACTCCTCAGGGAGTTTTGATTCATGAAACATTGCTTGATGTGCTCAACACGCCTATTAGCCCCGAACTCACACCGGCAGCATCAGATGGCGAAATCCAGCAAAAAACAGAAAATCTGATTGGTCCTTACGAACTGCATGATTTTTTCCTGTATTATATGCTGCGTTATGGCTACACTCCACGCAAGATTTTCATGCTTGCCAAGACTGCATTCGGTGACGAGTACGACAATAAAACGGTGAAGAAATGGCTCACAAAGTTTATGTGGCGCTTCTTCTCACAACAATTTAAGCGTTCATGTCTTCCTGATGGGCCAAAAGTGGGCACTGTTAGTCTCTCGCCTCGTGGCGATTGGAGAATGCCAAGCGACGCCGCTTCTGCCATTTGGATCAAGGAATGTGAAACATTGCCAGAATAACTGACTATAAAAAATGCGTCCAGTCATTAGACACACATATAACGTGGTGCGTAGTATCATCGTCTTCTTCCTGGTGACGGTGGTTACGCTCTATGCGTTGTTATATATCTTGCTGTGCATCCCTTCCATTCAGCAAAAGATTAAAGCAGAGGGGGAGAAGGAATTGAGCAAGTTCTTGAAAACCAATGTTCAAATAGGTGAACTCTCCATCAAACCTTTCAATCAAGTTGTGCTTTATGATGTGGTTATTCCAGACCAAAAGGGAGGTGACTTAATTCAAATTGATGTGCTTGGCGCAGGTTTGAATATGCAGAAACTGCTTGCCGATAAACGAATAGAGGTGAATTATGCAGAACTGCTTGGACTTCATGGCCATATCACAAAGGCAGACAAGGATAGTCCTACAAATCTTCAATTCATTATCGATGCTTTCAAGCCAAAGAAAAAGAAGGAACCAACCAAGTTTGATTTGGCAATACGCAACATTGTGATTCGCAATACCGACCTGCGTTACGACTTGCTGAGTGAACCGAGAAAGCAGAACAAATTTGATGCGAACCATGTTGGTATCATCAACCTTTGTGCTGATGTGGATATTCCACAACTTAAAAACGATGATTTTTTGATTGATGTTAAAAGATTGTCGTTTGGTGAAACTTCGGGCTTTGTGGTGAAACAGATTTCCACAAAATTGGCAATCACTGCCCATAGTACTGTGATTTCTGATTTAAAGGTGGAATTGCCGCATACAGATTTGGCGTTAAATCAGCAAGTGTTCACTTACGATTCGCTCAAGCATATCGGTAATGCTGTGAAAACGGCACCACTGAATATTTCACTGAAGGATGTAAAGATTAATTTAATCGACTTCAAGGCGTTTGTGCCAGCATTCTCTCATTTCGACGAGGATTTCAAATTGTCGTGCAGAATTAATGGCGATTTGGATAATCTTAAAGTATCGCAGTTCAAACTCAATAACAATAGCGGAGACTTTAGCCTCGATATTAATGGCGTGGTTACCAATCTTAAAGACAAGGACAAACTCACGTTTAATGTGCCTCGTGTGAAATTGAATGTCACGGGAAAAGAAATCAACAAGATTACGAACTATTTGGTGAAACTTAAGCCAAATGTGAATAGCATTATCAATAATCTTGGTGATTTCAAACTCGATGCTGCTGTGTCGGGTAGCGTTAAGCACATCAATTTTAATGGCAAATTCAGTTCTGCTGTTGGCGATATGGTTTTGAAAACCACACTCAACATGGCGAATGATAAGTTTGACATCGATGCAGATTTCAACACGCCTCAATTTAATATTGGCAAACTGATTTCAAAGAGCGATTTGATTGGCTCGTTGTCTGCTGACGCGCATGTGAGGGCAAGAATCCACAAGAAAAAGATTGAGGATTTAGCCGTGAAGGGCGATATTAAATACATTGATTTCAAAGGTTACCGTTTCCAGAATATAGTGTCGGATATCGTGGGCGGTGCCAACAATTTCAAAGGCACTTTATCGGTTAACGACCCTAATGGCATGATTCATGCCACAGGCAATGTGCTGCTTAGTGGAGCGAAGTCAAAGTTTGAGGTTGATATGTCGGCTGCCAATGTGAATTTGGCAAAAATGAAGTTGTATAATGGCAATTTGAGTGAATTTTCATTCAACCTGCACGCTTCCATTGATGGTAACTCGCTCGACAATATCAATGGTTTTGCCACTTTAGACAACATTTCACTTACTGATGCTAAGGGAAAGTCGATGTCGTTTAACTCTATTTCGTTAACAGCCGACAACGTATCGAGTCCACAAGTGGTGCGATTTGATTCCGATATTGTGAATGGTCAACTTTACGGTAAATTCGACTTCAAGACACTGGTTCCAGCCTTTAAGAATTTGATTTCGCAGGTTCTTCCAAATCTTGTGGATCCAAACGCGGTGAAACCTTTGAAAAAATCGAACAACGACTTCAAATTTAATCTCACTGTTCATCCGAGTGAGAAACTTGAGGAACTGTTGAAGTTGCCAGTGAAATTGCTCTATAAAGCGACTGTTGATGGTAATGTGAATATGAGCGAAAAGGATATTTTCGTGAATGTGAGTATCCCCTATATTCAGCAGGGCAAAAAACTGATTGAAGGAACGTCGCTTACTGCATATTACGACAGCACTTCAAATGCTTTCGTGACCAATGTGAAGACGCTATTCCCTTCAAAGGATAGTAAAATTGCTATTGACTTAAACGCTTTGGCTGCCAACGGACGCATCGACATGGATTTGGGTTGGAAATTCAACCGTGATAGAGATTTCCGCGGCAATATTTTAACATCGGTGGTGTTGTCGAAAAACGAAGATAAGTCGATAGCCGTACATACCGACATCAATCCCTCGCAAGTGGTGGTGAACGATACGGTTTGGTATGTGAAGCAAGGCGCATTTGATTATGCAAATGGCACTGTGACCATCGATGGCATCCACGTGTTCAGGGAAGGGCAGTTTATCGACATTGAAGGCGCTGCTTCAAAAAATCCTGACGATGAAGTGAAACTGGAACTCAAAAACATCGACCTTGATTATATTTTTGAAACGCTGCATATCAATAATGTGGATTTTGGTGGTAAAGCCACTGGCGTGTTTTATGCAAGTGAAGTGTTTACTAAGTCACCAAAACTGCTGACACCTAATCTGCATGTCGATAATTTGCGTTACAACAAGGCAGATATGGGTGATGCTGATATTGAGAGCCATTGGAATAACGAGGATAAGGGCATAGCAATTAATGCAACCTTGTCGCAAAAGAATGGCCATCAATCAGTCATCAACGGAGCCATTTTCCCGATGGCAGATTCGCTGTATCTTGACTTCAATGTGACTAAGGCAAATGTGAAATTTATGAAGCCGTTTATGTCGGCGTTCACGAGTGATATTGATGGATACGCATCTGGTCATGCCGTGCTGTTTGGTAATTTCAAGACCATTGACTTGTATGGCGACATTTATGCAGAGGATTTGAAATTGAAATTGGATTTCTCTAATGTATATTACTACTGTACAGACTCAATTCACATGACGCCTGGCTTGATTCAATTTAGCGATGTGAAAATCAAAGACAGAGACGGACACAGTGGCAAACTTTCTGGTTGGGTAAAGCATGAACAATTCCATAATGCGTCGTTCAACTTTGTTGTGACCGATGCAAAAGACTTGCTATGCTACGATACCAATGCCTCAAACAATCCTATTTGGTAT